>Ga0196901_1001276_pt1 | contig 12766 bp, 13 predicted proteins | sample CB_VirMetaG_FD_169099 | JGI IMG/M metagenome (GOLD analysis project Ga0196901, IMG submission 169099) | Freshwater to marine saline gradient viral communities from Chesapeake Bay - CB_1504_1 Viral MetaG (v3) (version 3) | ecosystem: Environmental > Aquatic > Marine > Coastal | place: USA... | reverse complement strand
TCGCGCCGTACCTGCGTGCGTGGATGGAGGCATAATGGCACAGTATTCGCTTGAGTCCGCAAGTATCATCGCCAACGGCACAACGCTACGGCTCGTATTCCCTGCCGCGTCATGGTCTACCCCAACCGTTGATGTGTCGTCGGTATATATCGTGCATGAGCGGGACGACATCGACCTTGCTTCAGGCTTCGACATCTACCGCCGTGTGGTCATCGACTCGGCCACGGTGCTTGGTAGTGGCAAGGTGCAGGTTGACTGCCACTGTACCGGCAATGATGGTACGGCCAACTCCGCACGCAACCCGATGCACGACGGGCACACCAACATCCGCGTGTTGTTTGACGCGGACATCGTGACCGAAGGTGCAGACGGCACCAACGCAGAGACAGCATTCAGCGTGACGGCGACAAGCGTGGCAACGGGGCCTGTGTTTGAGGCCGCGACAATGGCGAAGCCCTCACGCACCTACGACCCGACCGATCTTGCATCAGGCACATCACCTACAGGCATGGCGATTCAGGTGGAGTCCACCACGGTCGCACGCCCCGGAATCCTGACGGCGGCGGTAGACACTACCTCACTGGCGGTGGCAGGCGTTGCTGACCCGTACATGAGTGGGCACTTTGAATGGGAACTACTCGACACCAGCAACAACCCCATCACCGAGTATGCGTTGGACTCACTGACCGACCCGGTGTTCGGTGGATCGCTCCATCCCTACTCTGACTTTCGTGGGCCTGAACTTCGGTGCATGTTGTGGGCGGACGAGACCGTGCGGGTCAAATGCACGGGGTACTGGAAGACAGCAAGCGGCGAGGTGTCGGCGAGTGCTACCCAAGACATTACCGTGCGAGACATTGAGTGGGGTACTGACATATGGATCGACCCGGACGGCGGCGACTCCGCTAATGACGGGCTTGACCCGTGGGGTCTATCGCTCACGGCTGCGACCTACGACACAGGCACGCGAACACTGACGCAGGTGGGCAAGTTTACAAACTATGACCACACCGCAGCGACAGCACCCACCGAGCCGTGGCGAAGGTACAACTACATCTACCTCACGGGCGGCGATTATATCCCAAGCGCAGGCACGCCGGTTGATTGGGTAAAGAACGAGGCGATGGGCACGACAGCCGGTGTCGATGTTCTGACCACGCTCACGAACTCTGGTTCCGCTGGCGACTTTTCCGCAAGCGGGCAGTTGATTGACATCTTGAATGTCACGGGCACTGGCTTCTCGTACTACATCAAAGACGGGTCAGGCTCACCGTCTGTCACGCGATCCGATGCGGGCAGCACGCCCAGCCGCACGATCATCATGGCTTACATTCCGCGTGACCGGAATAGCCAAACCCTCTACGAGCAGTCTGGCTCAATCGCAATCAAAGAACAGTCTGTCGATATAGTCACGGAGTCTGGCACAGAAACAGTGAACTTTACCAACCACGGCGGGTACGCTTCTAGGAATATCATCAGTGTTCGTATCACGCAGGGCACGGGAAGCGGGGCAACTGTTTCGATTTGGCTTGATGGGACACTGGATGTTGACGAGCAGTCTCTGACCGGCGACACGCCTGTATCGGTCACGAGCAATATTGAAATCAATAAGACATCATTCCCCAACACAGACAGTGACCTTGTTGAGCTTGTTGCGTACAACTCTGCACTCACCGATGCACAGATCCAAGAGGTGGAAGGCTACTTCGCACACGGGTCGCTGTTCTCAGATGATCCCGCATGGGCGACGAACCTAGACGCTTCACACCCGTACAAAAATGCAGCCCCCGGCCCGGCTGGTTTATACCAGATCGAAAGCAAGACAAGCAACGACGCGATCGTGCTGTCGTCGGGGCAGACAGTGGGATCAAACACAGGTATTACATCATCATCCGGGCCGAAGGATAACGGTACTGCGTCAGCCACCACGACGAGAGCGAGGATCAAGGCTGGCACCGAGATCACAACATACCCAACAGACGCAGCAGGAATAGCCTCTATTCACCCTTACGGCGTAGGTGCGAACCCTGTCTATTCGTCAAGGGGGACGACCGTTGCTGTGGGCTTTAAGTTGCTTGGTTCGGGAGCGAACCAGGTAAAAGATCATTTCGTGCAGTCGCAGGTAGACGGCGTTGATGTGAGGCCGAATATGACTGGTTCGGGCGGTAGTGGTATTGACAGCTCTCTGCAAAACGGCGTGTTCCACAACTGCCGGATCACGCAGCCACAAGCGTCCGGCAACATTGCGAATACAAATACTTCTTCAGCGAACGGATCAAAGACTTCTGGCCTGTCTTTCATTGGCGTACTCATTGACGCAGCAGGATCAGATCATGCCGAGCACGCATTTACCAGCGAGGGAGAGTTAGACGGGAGCGGCACAGCTGTTCAAGCAGACCACGGCTTCGGTCTTGTCGGTTCGTTCCTCGCCAACAACTGCGACAACAACATACTAGACCACCACATCTACCCGTCCGGGTTCTGCGGTCACCGCATCTATTCGCTCAACAGGTTCGGCGAACTTGGTAATGGCAACTACAATGTCAACACCAACTCGGGCGGCACAAACGACGGGATCACTGACACCCCAAACAAGAACACGATGTTCTGGCGTAACGAGTTCAGCAACGCCCTGCGTGGCGTGGACTTCAGCAACACCAGCAACACTCGTATCGAGCGGGGCGGCACGCTCAACCCATTCGAGAGTGTGGTCATCAGCGAGTGTTCGTTCCACGACCTGAGCGAGCAGGCTATTCTGTACTACTCCTGCAACTCCATGCGTGTGGCCCACTCTCAGTTTTGGGACATTGGCGACTCACACATCAGGCCGGACGACTCGCTCGGCTCTGTTGTCGCGCACAACAATGTGCATACCAAAGCCTCAAGTGACGGCGGGGCTATCGTTGCATTGCCGACCACATGGACAGACGACGACACCGTGAGCCGCAAGGCCACGCTGCGGTGGCAGGATGATGTGATTACGGACAACCGCACGCAGCCCGAAGTCTTGCGGTGCGATGTAACCAAGTTCACATCGTCGATCACCAACGGGTCAGACATCAGCAATGTCACGGTGTATGTGCCCAACGACACCAGCAGCGGCGAGATCATCTACAACACGGCGACCAGCTCATATATGACAGTCGCTGCGTTTGAGACCGCAACCGGACTGAGTGACACATTCAACATCGTTGTTTCAGTACCCGCCAACCCAACCATCTCCAACATCACACCCGCAGACAACGCGACGGGCGTGCTGGCTTCGCAGGTGGTGGCTATTCAGTTTGACGAAACCGTGAAGTACCTCGACGGCTCGGTGCTGATCGAGGTGTACCAGAGCGGTGTGGTGGTCGCGTCCGATCGGATCGACAACGGCACGATCAATGTGAGCGACCGCACGCAGTGGTCTATCGGTGGTCTGCTTGTCGGCCTTGCTGACGGTGCGTATTCGATTCGGATTGCGAGCGGTGGGTTTGGGTCGATTGCGACCAGCCTTCCGTTTGCAGGCATCACCGATGACACCACATGGAACTTCACGGTGGGGGCGTCGGCGACCGCGATCTCACGCTCACGCGACAGGTCGAGGACGCGAGCACGATAACTCTAACCAAGGGGCAGTATGAAAGATCCAGCATTACTTGAGGCAGTGAATGCCGTTGAAGAGTGCGGCGGCAACAAGCAGGCGGCTGCCAGAATGCTGGGCATCGCCAGGTCAACGCTGCGTGGACGACTACGGCGTGCTGAACTTGACGGCCTGTTCGCCAAGCCTGAGCAGCCCAAGCAACAGGAGGGTAGGCAGTGGGCTGAGTCAGACGACTCCGCATCACTGGTGCTCACCACAACCCAGCGTATCCGCACGGTCGAAGAGGCCCTGGACTTTGCCGAGGTTGACCGTGATGTGTGGGAGCCGCAGTCGTTTCAGGTGACTAGCCATGAGCAGGGGCAAAGGGACGACGACGGCAACCCCGTTATCGTCCGCCTGTGGAATGTCAAGGTCAAGTTGCGTCGCCGAGCAGACAACCACCCGCTGCGTGTGAAGACTGAAGTGATGGATATGTTGGTGAGTTATGCACCAAAGATCCCAGCCCCATCGTGGAAGCGTAGCAAGAAGCGTGGGCAACTCATGCTTGAGATCGCCTGCCCCGACATCCACATCGGCAAACTCGCTGACGCCGAGGAAACCGGGCACGACTACAACCTTGATATCGCACGCAACCTGTACCTCAAGGCCCACGCCCACATTCTGGGCGAGGCAAGCAACAAGTACGACATCGGCCAGATCCTCAATGTCCCAGCCAACGACATCATGCACTTCGCTGGATCGCGGTACTCAACGACGCGAGGGACGCGGCAGGATGCTTCAGGCACTTGGCAGCGTGTATACCGCACAGCACGGGAGACGGCCTGTGACGGCGTGATGATGTGCAGGGATGTGGCCCCAGTCAAGGTCATCTCTCACCCGGACAACCATGCGAATGATGAAGCGTTCTATATTGGCGACGCCCTGTGGTGCTACTTCAACCAAGACAAGCATGTCGAAGTTGATCACCTCTCGGCCCCGTACAAGTTCCATCGACACGGAAACTGCCTGATTGGCTTCGGACATGGCGATGCCGCTAAGTATCCAGAGCTACAGTCAGTTATGGCAAGGGCGTGTCCCGTTGATTATGCACAGTGCAAGGTCAAGGAGTTCCACCTCGGGCATCTGCACAAAGAGATGTTGATCGACTCATGGGGCGACCTCATGTTCAGGCGGCTGAGCTCCCTGTCGGGCACCGACTCATGGCACGCGAGGATGGGCTACGGATCACCCAAGTCTGCGATGGGGTTTGTTTGGAGCCAGGAGGGGCTTGAGTCTATCATTTATTTCACGCCCAGCGAAGAGGATTATGTAGCATGACCGATCCATCATTCGACGAAGTTGAAAAGCTGATCCTTGATGCAAAGAAAAACATCGCACCCAAGGTAGATGCGATGTTCTTGGTTGTATCACGCTACCCCGTGCATGATGACAATATTGGACGAGTCCAGTTCATGTCATTCGGCAAGGGGCCTGCCTATCAACTCGCACTCAAGACACTCATCACGGAGATTGAGTTCGTTGATGTGGAAGAGATCGACGACGGCGAGGACTAGATGCCCCACGCACCGTGACTGAACGGGATGTCGTCGTGGCTGATCTTAGGCGCACGGCCACCGCCGCCTGTTGACCCGCCCCCGCCGCCACCGTTGCTTGTGCTGGCGCTGGTGAAGCTGAAGTCAGTGATGTAGATCGAGTGCTTCGATCGCCTCTGCCCATCCTTCTCCCACTGCTGGAGTTCGAGTTCGCCTTGCAGCAAGATCGGGCTACCCTTGCTGAAGTATTGTGCGATCACCTCGGCTCGCTTGCCAAAGCAGTCGCAGTCAATGAACATGACCTTCTCCTGCTGGTTGCCCTGCGAGTCCTTGTACTTCTTGTTGACCGCAAGGCCAAAGCCGACAACGGATGTGCCGCCTGGAAGTTGCTTGAGTTCTGGGTCGCGTGTGATGTTTCCGTAAAGTGTAACTGTGTTCATGGCTGACCTTTCAGCTTAGTGGTGTATGTCCGTATCCGACCGGGATGATACGCATCCCGTCATACCGAACGCTTAATCCCCGGATGATGTTGTCGCAGAACTCTGCGGCTGTCAGTCCGGTAAAGTGGGGGCTATCGTCGTAGAAGCCCCGCCTGATTCTTCGCAATGCTGCGGTGGTTGACTCTTCTGTTTTCCACCCTATCTCGTCGGCAATCGCTCTGTTGTTGTAGCCGAGCCCGTTCCGCAGAACATAGCAGAAGCAACTGCGGGGGATGCTGCCAGAGTGCTTGCATGGCTCGATCTCTATACAATCCATGTTAAGCGCTGCAAGCACTTCGAGGTAGGCGATCTCGGCATCAACCTTTTTCATTCTCAATCTTCCTTCTGATCGCAATCTCCGCCGCCTGTGCAGACACCACGGATTGTGGCGGAACCCTAATATAGTCCTGTTCGACACCGTCATTGGTGATTGGTTGGACAACCATCACGCCCTCAACAGCAGTGCCGTCCTCGTAAAAGGTCGCGCGCTTGGTTGCCCTTGCCCGGATGTAGACGATGCTGCCTTCGTATATACTCAACTGCTTGCCTCAAGATCGTCAGCGGCCTCGAGGCACATGCTGGCGAGCGCTCGTAGATCACACGGCGAAAGCGCCAGTTCGCCAGGCACAATCTCGACACAGTCACCGCACAGTGTAATCATTGGGTAGTGGACGGTGTGGCCCGGCGTCCAATCCTCGTCCATTGAATAGACGGTTTGCTTATTCATGCTCATCTCCTTGAAAATGTGCGGCCAATGATCACATTAGCCTCTTTGCTTGTCATGTTGCGACGGCGGCTCTCGGGTATGCCGATCTTCGCAAGTACATTACACTGCTTCTTCGACGCAAGCCCATTCACATAGCGGGCCTTGACGACCTCGATTGCCTGACGCACGATCTCGCCCGACCAGCCACGCATCTCTTGTGGAGTGAAGCCAGCCGAGATCAGGAACGCAACCTCACGCTGCACCGGGATGTCAACCGACCCAGCCTGTGCCGCACGGAACTCGCCCTTCTCGTAGAGGTTGGCTTCCTCCTCCTCGTAGTTGGCGTGTACACGGATGGGCGCGTTCTCCAGGTCTTGTAGCCTACGCATCTCACGGTCGATCTCTTCCTCGGCCTTGATCAATGCGTCCTCGGGCGATTCCTCACCCTGCTCCATGATCTCCTTGGCACGGGCCACAACCTCGGGCCGATCGTCGTCGCCAGCCAGAACATCAACCGGCCCGGCCAAGTCCATGTTCTCTTCGCGTCCAACGAGACTGATGATCTCTGCTCGGGGCTTGTCGCTTGCTGCGATGGCTGCCCGCCGCTCCTCGGGGGTGTCGTACTTGTCCACAACGCCGGGCAGTGGTCGTAGCGCACGGCCAACGATCTGTGTGAACAGTGCCCACGACTTGGTTGGGCGGGCGTTGACGATGCACTCAACGCCGGGGCTATCAAAGCCAGTGGTCAGCACGCCGCAGTTGATGATTCGTTTGATTCGTTTGGCGTTGAAGTCGTTGATGATCTGGCGACGCTCATCGGCTGGTGTCTTGCCGTGGATCACAGCAGCCGATTCGGGCTCAATGAAGTTGATCCGCTTGGCAACCGCCTCGGCCTGGCTCACCCGAGCACAGAACACGAGCGATTGCTTGCCCGCAGTCAGGTCAATGGTTGCCTGTGCCGTCTTGAGCACGACATCGTTGACCTCCATGTAGCGGCCAATCTCGGCGGCAGTCCAGTCACGCTTGCCGCCGGGCAGTTTAGCCAGCGACAGCTCAGGAATGTGGATGATGCGACCGATGCACGGCACAAGCCACCCGTCCTTGGTTGCCTGCGAGATGGTGTACTGGAACGCGCATGAATCGTAGAGTATGCCAAGCGATCGGTTGTCGTCACGCTTGGGGGTGGCGGTGAAGCCGATGACCTTGAGATCCTTGTTAGACTTGAACCATTCGATGGTTTTTATGGTAGTGGGGCTGATGCCAAGATGAGCTTCGTCACAGATCAGCAGGTCAAACTCTTTCGGGTCGAACCGCTCCTTGCGTGTGCCGCCACGCGAACGCATGGTCTGCACCGTAGCCACTACGATGGGCGCCGCAAAGTATTCACTGGTCGATGCGGCCAAGTCGGCCTGCTCGACATCGGGTGTGATGCCAGTCCACTGCTCCATTGACTTGTAGGTTTGGTGTACAAGTTCAGTGCGATCGACGAGCACCATCACTCGGCCACCGCGATCGACGACCTGCTTGGCTGCGATGCAGAACATCACAGTCTTGCCTGTCCCGGTCGGGCTGCACACCAGCGTGCTCTGCACAGACTCGTGCTCTTTCGACACTGCCGCCAGTGCCCTGCTTTGGTAGTCTCTTGCACCCACTGTTGGGCCTCCTTGTCATACCTGTTTCTCTCGACCAATCGAGAGCCATCCACGCTCGTAACATTTGCGGCACCCAACTCCCTTGCAGTGCTTGCACACATCTTTGGGGGTCAGTGTCCTGATTGTGAGTATATCGTTCTTCGCCTGCTCAAACAAGGGCATCTTCGCACGAACTTCCTCGCCGCCCTCGAGTGTCTTCAGTAAGTGCAGTGACTCACTGATCTTACGGGCCGCCTGGAATATCGCGTTGCAATGCGATGCCGCCTCGGCAATCTTCATTCGTATGTCGTTGGCAAGATCGTCGTCCTCGCCCTGTAACTCACGACGCTTCTGATCGTGCTTCACCATAATCTTTGCATACTCCTCCGACTCATAGGGCGACACGCCTGTTGCGTCGGGGTTGATGTAGATGTCGAGGGGACTCGCCTCGGGCCTGAGTCGCTTGAGAACCTTTGAGACAGTGCTTTGGCTGGTGCCCGTGATCTCTGCGATCTCCTTCTGTGTCCACTTGCGATCGTCCTCGGAGAATATCTGGATCAACCGCTCGCATGCACGGATTCGCTCGGTGTAGGTGAGCGGCTGCCCGTGCTTGGCATTGCTTCGCATGGCGTCAACCATCAAAGCACCACGGGAGCTGCTGTTGCGTACTCGGCATTCAATACTGGACATGCCTGCCCGGCACGCTGCTGCGTACCGATGAAACCCATCACACAGATACATCTTGCCGCCTACCTCATGCACCTTGATGGGTGGCATGTCGGCCCCCTCGCGGTAGTAGTCGGCATACTCATCGACCCTGTTGGTGTGCAACTGGTCGCGTGGCTGTATGTCTTGGTCGATGATGATACCATCGAGCGAGAGTGTTCGGGTTTCATACGGTACTTGCTTCATTCGGCCTCGAGCGAGATGGGCTTAGTTACTCACTGTCCTTCGTCATGTCCGAGGCACGCACCTCGAGCCACTTTTCAATCCGTGGTCGCCACTCATTGGGCCAAAGCTCTGGCTCACTGAACAACGCAATGTTGTCTACTGGTGGTTTGGCCCGCGACATCACCGCACGCAGTTCCTCGAGCGACGACCCCACCGTCTCAAGCGAGTCGGCAAGCCATGCCGCATCAATGGGGTCTGCCGGAGCCTCTGGTTCAGGGGCGGGCGTATCCTTCTTCGCAATCTTCTGCTTGATCTCGTCAGCCTTGGATTGGGCTGGCGGGCTGCTTGTTGTGACTGGATTCTCAATAACAGAATCGTCCGCCTCGACATCAGAGAGCAGCCCGCCGAGTTCGTTGCTGAATCCCTTGCGGAGTGCAAGCGACTCGGCACGGATCGACAGCATGTGGGCTGGCATCTTCTTCCACATCGGCCCAACGCCGCCGTGCTCGTTCATGGTTGCGATCGCGTACAGCGGCTCAACGAACCCATCACGGTAGACACCAACCTTGCACGCCATTGGCATACCGCTATGCACCCACACCTCATGCCACTCGCCCTTCGAGTCCATCCAGATGGGTGTTGTCTGACCCCGGTACTCGCCGCTCCGCTGTGCGATTGCACGCAGCCCGTCGATACTGGTCACGATTGTCATCTTGCCGCCACGGTTCTGGGCGTACACCTGCTTGCGGAATGGGTCAAGCCCGGCCCGCTCGCAGAACACAAGGAACTGTGACTGGTCGCCCTTGTTGAACCCGTCAAGCAGCGTCGCCTGGAGCACCGTCTTTTCTCTGTCAGTAAACTTCATGCTGTCTCCTTTTTAATCCGACTGACCTTCGGGTACGCATAACCGTCCTTGTCAATCAAGTAGTCTTCGTATTGATCTGGGCAGTCCGCCTTGAACGCCTTTGCATCCAGTCGCTTGGTTGGTTTCACCTGAACCATCTTGACCATGTAGTCCCGGCCAACGCCCTTGCCATGCTCGCCCATCGCCTCGAGGATGCGAGCCTTGCATAGTCGCAGCTCTGATTCAGCATCCTTTGCACGGGTCTGCCACTGAATATAGTCAGCAAGCAACTGATCGTCAATGGCGGTCTCGGTGTTTCCCCTCGCTAATCCCGCCATGTATTTGACCATCGACTCGGATGCGTGCGTGTAGGGCGGCGGCTCATCGGCCTCGACATACTTTGCCCAGAACGCCTCCGATTCCTCAACGATCGCATCCTGAATCTCTTGGTTGGCCTCAACCCTGTAGATACTGAACGCCATGCCCGATCCACCACTGAGGCGAGCAACATAAGCATAGGGGGCCTCCGCACACACCATCTGGTGCTGGACTTGAATGAATACATTGTTCGGAACCTGGTCGGTCATCTCTTCGCCCCACTCGCCGGGCATGACCATATTCTTTGCTTCGACAATCGGGTTGCCGCGACCGTACTTGTCGATCTGCCCGTCCACATGAGCACGAAGAATCCCCTTCGTGAATGCGTTGGATGGCTTGACAACCTTCTGGCCAATGCGATCACTGGCCCATCGCAGGATACCGTCTTCGAGGTAGTCGCCTCGCTCGGTTGCCTTGTTGCCGCTGAACCCCTCAACGCGACCAGTCTTCTCAAGCCAGAGGTCGTATGCGTTGCGGTAGGAGTCCAGCCCCAGCACCGCAGCCGCATCGCTCGATCCAATCGACTTCTTGCGTGCTTCCTTCTGCTTTTCGGTAATCATCCGCCCCTACCTTTCAAGCAACTTCTTCAGTTCGTTGATGATCGGCCCTCGCTCGAGGATGTCCGCCACCAAGTCATTGCTTGCACCGCCATCGGACAGCGCAATCAGCCCATCAACCTGCCCGCCCTGGGCCATGCCGCACGGCGCACGGCTACATCGAACGCCTGCCAACTGGCAAGTTCGATAGGGCGGTGCGGCCTTATCCCATTCCTCGTCGGTGAGATGATCCAGCCCCACGGTTTCAAGCACCAGACACAGAATGCCAAGCGGGTCATACTTGTCGCCCTCACGGATGGTATGGTTTGTTGGTCGGTCACTTGGGTATCGACGCAGCACCGCGATCCACATGGACAAGGCATCGTCTTTTTCTAACGCTTCGAGTAGTTCGCCGTAATCGCTCATGCCCTATTCTACCCCACTTCTTAACCTGCCTGCTTCCCGTGCGAGGATTCTTTTCACACTATTTCTATGCCAAAACCTACCTCTCGGAGGACACCCGACCCGCTCAAGTTCTCGCACAATCTTGCCATGAGTCAGGCCCTCTCGCCGCAACTTGAATATGAGCTTGACCGTCTTCCATTCTTCAGGGTGCTCAACCATTTTCTTAGGGTTTTCGGGGTCTCTGGTGTACCCGTAGGGTAAACAGCCGCCCACGACATAGCCCTCCCGCATGGACTTGATCGCCTTGGCCTTGGTGCGGGCACCGATCATGGCGCGTTGGTAGCTGTTCACCGCGTACATGATCTCTCGCACCAAGCGGGCATCGAGCGTGTCCTCAACCGGGCCACCAACAACGAACGCCAGGCCCGCACCCTTCTTGCGAATCTCATCCTCGTAGATCGCAGCGGCCAAGCCAGCCCCGAACCTGCTCGAGTCGTAGCACAACAGAATCTCGCCACGCTTGAGATCATTGATGGCCCCGGCGATACCCTCGCGGCTCGCGTCGTCGCGCGACTTGGCCTTGTCCTCATGGATGCTCTTGATCTCCCAGCCCTGATCGGCAGCGTACTCGATACACTGCTCGATCTGCTTCTGGTTGGCGTCGCTGGTGTCTTGGTCGGGGCGAGGTGAAAACCTTGCGTAGATGATGCAGTTCATGTCGCTGTGCCCCCATCGTATTTCTCGGCGTCAGTGCACTCGCACTCACCCATGTCCGACACTTGCTTGGCACAGAACGGGCAGATCATGGTAACGATCGGCGACTTGAACTCAATGTAGCTAATGTGCTTGCGCGGCGCCATTGTGCAATCGTCTTTGGGGTTGTACCTGCCCGCCCTCGCCAGCACTTTGAGCAAGTAGCGTTGATAGTGCTTCTCTTTGAGCAATGGCGGGTAGGGTGGCTGGTATTCGATGCAGTGTGCATCCATGTACGATCTGAGTTGCCTTGAAGTCCAGTCTTTCATGCGTCGATCTCCGTCAGTCGTTGTGATGTTAGGTCTGTTTGTGATTCTCGGATGTCAATGCTGATTGACCCTCGCCCGTGTACGCCCGCAACCTTTGCTGTAGTGCCTGAGCCGCTGAACGGATCAAGCACGACCCCGCCAGGCGGGCAGAGTGAGCGGATTAGGAACTCGGGTATCTGCTCGGGGAACGGGGCTTCGTTCTTGTGTGAGATTGAAGACCCCATTTTCCCACTTCCCGCAGAGCCAATGTCAATGACATTTCCGGGGTTGGCAAGTTTGGGTGGCTTGTATACCGCATCCTTTACCCTCATGTCCCCGCCTGAATACCCGGCAGGCGCCTTTGTCCTGTGTGACGGAGCACCGCCCGGCCCATACTTCGGCGAGTGTCCCATGGCAGTGTTGTCCGACCACGGGAGGCGGCCAGGCTTGCTTGAGCACACGATCCACTCGTATTTGTTAGCGAACCAGTCAGGCCCGCCCGAGCCGGGGATGCCGTGCCGCTTGTAGATCAGGGGGTTTCGGAGGTTCACGCCCGCACGGTGTAGGTCTGCCATAAACAATGCTGGCGTGGCTGTCCACTTGTATGAGCGGGTACGGCCAGCGACCACCCAGCACACAGCACCGCGAGATATCCGCACGCACTCCATGTATCGCTCGACTGCCCAATCAACCCAGTCTTGGCCCTTGAGGTCGCAGCCAATGCCGTATGTGCGGGCGTCCTCGTATGGTGGCGATGTGACGACGAGATCCACCGAGTTG
>Ga0196901_1001273_pt1 | contig 12780 bp, 9 predicted proteins | sample CB_VirMetaG_FD_169099 | JGI IMG/M metagenome (GOLD analysis project Ga0196901, IMG submission 169099) | Freshwater to marine saline gradient viral communities from Chesapeake Bay - CB_1504_1 Viral MetaG (v3) (version 3) | ecosystem: Environmental > Aquatic > Marine > Coastal | place: USA... | reverse complement strand
TGCAAGACCTGAAAACGTTAAGCTGATTATACGTACTTACATAGATCATTTCCCTATTACGGTTGTGAATAACTCTGCGGTTCCTTTTACTTACGAAGACGATCGTGTCACTATTATACAAATGCCCACTAACCATTATTGTTTTCAACGTTGGTTAACTTGCTATACTACCCCTGAGCCATTAAAATTAGTTATAGATGATGACCTGATTATATCTCTTGACACGATAAATCGAATGGTTAAATGCAATCAACTTATGGTCGGTATCTATGGAAAATCCAAAGTTTCGATGTCTGAAAATTATCAAGAGTTGAAAAATCATTGGTGTGAGCCAGCAGATGTAGATTTTCTAGTAGGATCTGCTATTTTAATAAAACAAGCTGCTCTAGACGCCATAAAAAATCAGGTGGAAAAAGTTGGTCTTCCTGACCGAGGTGATGATATAATCATTAGCTATCTGGTTAAGAAAAAGTTTAAACTTAAGTCACTTACTACGGTAGCGGGAACAGTATTACAATTACCAGAAGGTGATGTGGGATTAAATACTCACTTTAGCCACTATTCTAAACGATGGTATGTTTTACAAAAGTTCAAAAATATAGCTTGGACAGAGGACGAAAATATTATAACATGAGTACATTGAAGAGATTTCCAGTAAAATACATTAGAGATTTTATTAAGAAAGACTATAAGTTAAGAGATTGCTGCTATATTTGCGATACTGTAGATAACCTAGAGTTACACCATCTATATAGTGTTAGTCAGCTTTTCGAATTGTGGTGTGATAAGAATAAAATTACAGCTATTACTGATGTAGAGCATATTAAGGCTCTTAGGGAAGTATTTGCTAATGATTGCGCAGATGAGCTGAGTCATAATAATTTAAGAACGCTATGCGGCAAACACCATAAGCAGTTACATAACTTATACGGTCAGACATATGCTAACTACTTAGTACCGAAAATCCAAAATTGGTTAGATATTCAGAAGGCGAAAAATGGCAAATAAAGAAACTCCACAATGGAGACAGTGGTTATCTGAAAAGCTTAACCCGGCTCAGGCGTCTATAGCTTCCTTAGAGGCTTACGCGTCTCCTGATACAATTGTAGAATATGAACAAGCATATAGAGATATTGAAGTAGTGCATAGAGCTATTGAGATGGTAATTAACGCTTGTGTAGAAATACCCTTAATAGTAGAGGGTAATGGGCCTGCTAAAAAAGTTAATAAACTATTAAATATCAAACCAAACCCATTTGAAGATAGAAATAGATTATTCAGAAGAGCAATTCTAGACTTTTATTTAGATGGTAACGTTTTCTTCTACTATGACGGTAGTGATCTATACCTATTACCTGCTAACGATGTGCAAGTAGTACCAGATTCTAAAACTTTTGTATCACACTATAATTACCAAGTATCTAATAATACTACTAGTAATGTTTTTGCGCCTGCTAAGAAAACCACTAGAGATGTTGGTATACGTTTTGAAGCTAGTGAGATTATTCATATCATGGCTGAAAATGAAGAATCTATGTTTAGAGGCACATCTAGAATTAAGTCAATAATCAGGCTTATTGAGCTATACTACTACATGATCAATTTTCAAAGACAGTTCTTCAAAAATAATGCTATACCAGGCTTCGTACTAACTACAGATAACATCCTATCTAAACGGGTAAAGGATAGACTGTTAGAAGCTTGGAGATCTACATATACCACTATTTTTGATGGAGCGCGCAATCCTGCTATTTTAGATGGTGGCCTTAAAATTGATAAATTCTCTACAGTTAATTTTGATCAACTAGACTTTGAAGATTCTATAGAACGTATTCAGCAAGACATGTCAAAAGCTTTAGGAGTTCCTTACGTACTTCTAAAGTCTGGCAACAATGCTAATATTGACGCTAATCAAAAACTATTCTATATGCACACTGTAATCCCCATTTTAAGTCAATTTTCTAGTGCTTTCTCCCACTTCTTTAATACGGAAGTGACGATTAGGCCTGACATGATGAGCGTTCCTGCCTTGCAGCCTGATAATAAAACTCAAGCATTATACTATTCTACTCTGGTTAATACGGGAATTATAACCCCAAATGAAGCTCGCGAAGGATTAAGATTTGCAAAAATTGACGGAAATGATAAGATAAGGATACCACAAAATATTACAGGTAGCGCTACTGATGCGTCACAAGGTGGTAGACCTGCGGAGGATAACTCTGCAAGCACGCAAGGAAGTGAAGAAACGAAATGACAAATAAGACATTTTATTTAAATAGCGCCTTCGAAGCTAAATCCTTTAAAAAAGGCGATAAGTCTTTAAAAATTGCTGGGTATGCTAATACTATAACTAAAGATCGTGCTGGTGACGTTGTTACTGCTGAAGCATGGGCTAAAGGGGTAGAGAATTTTAGAAAAAACCCGGTAATGCTATATCAACATAAGCATGATTGCCCTATTGGCAAGATTGAAAAGATTGTAGTTGATAAAAAAGGTATTTACGTAGAAGGACTAGTTAGTAATGCCGCTGAGACTAACCACGGCATTCAAACACTAATACGTGACGGAGCATTAAAAAGTTTTAGTGTAGGTTTTAGAGTTAAAGACGGTAAGTATAACCGTAATGATGATAGTATGACTATTACTGATGTTGAATTGTTAGAAATTTCAGTAGTAAGTATACCTTGTAATCAAGACTCTCTATTTAGTGTTAGAAAAAGCTTTGAATCAGATAAAGATTATGAAGCTTTTACAAATACTTTTAAAGAGCCAGAAGTAGCAGAAAAAGCTATTTCTAACTTTAAAGCTGGAATTACGAACATGGCAGATGGTCACTATCATACTGTAGAAGTGGACTCGCTAGGTAATGGCGTTACTACTTATGCGTCACATATGGAAAACCATTCTCATATGATCGTAAGAGGCATCCTACAAGAAACGGATGGGCATACTCATGAAATTACTATGACTGGTGTTCCTATTCATGAAATGGAAAGCGACTCTGACGGCGCTAATGTTAGACCGCTATCCCCAACAGAGGAGGAAGCAATGAGTAAGCCTAAAAACACTCACGATACGGACGTCGAAGAATTAGATGTCTCGGAACTAGAAGTAGTAGTTAAAACTGATACTGTAGAAAAAGCTAAAGCGATTGATGCAGTAGTAAAAGAAGAAGCTATTATTGAAGAAAAAGCAGAAGCTGTTACTACTGAGAAAAAAGTAGAAGTAGCCGCTGCTGTAGCAGAAGAAAAGACAGATGAAGATGATGAGCTCTTTGAGGCGGTAGACCCTGATGCGGTCATTCCTTTTATTAACTTACTATCTACAAACTCTGTTGATCTACAAAATGGTGACCTAGTAAATTATGAAGAAAAAATGTACAAGGTGATCAAGATTGCAACTGCCCAAAGCCCAATTTTTAAATTTTTAGAGATTGACGCTGATGGTAAAGCCTGTGATAATGTTCTTAATGTGAATGCAGAAGAACTTTTACAAGTGTCTAAAAATAAACAAGAAACTGCTAACACTAACGATACTAAAGAAATTTTAAACAATACCAGTGAAAAGCCTGCTTTAGAAACTAAACAGCTTCACACGGATTCAACAAAGGAGAACGACACCATGGCTGATCAAGTCGTAGAATCAATTGATCTTACTTCCATTAATAAGGGCGTAAGCGATACAAATAAAGAGGTAGCCACATCTACCGTTTCAGAGCCGAGAGTTGCAGCTCTTGTTGAAAAAACTGGTGAGGCTATTCAAAAGCGTGCAGACGCTGAAGATAGAGGCGAATCAGCCTCTAGAGAAACAGCGGAGCTTAGAGAGCTTCAAATGCAGATCTCTAAAAGTAAAGATGAGCTAAACGCTCTTACCAAAAGTAAGATGCAGTACTCTGAGAACTCCCGCAGCTCTGCTGCTCAATTCTCTGAAAAAGAAATGGCTAATGCTGTTCTTCTTTCAAAAATGCTAAATAAGCGTGATGTGTATGACACTAAGTACGGTTCCCGTATGAAAGCTGTTACTACTGTTGACCAGTTCCTATCGAACTTCTCTTCAAATATCTACACAGAAATGGAACAGCAGCTAGTTATTGCTCCTATGTTTAATCGTCTATCAGTAGACGCAAGAACTTTCCGTGTACCAGTTGCTGATGAAGATTCTGATGGTGATGTAGCAATGTTCAAGTCTGGAACCTTTGCTACAGGTATTGGGGACACTTCTAATGTGCCTACTTCTAATCAGAATACTATTTCTTCTGTGGAGTTTACCCCACATAAGTTTATGGCTACCACACACCTTGCAAAAGACGAAGAAGAAGATACTATTCTTCCTCTACTTGACTTCTTACGCGCAGCGGCTACTCGTCGTCTTGCCCGTGCAATGGATAAGTCAATTCTTCGCGGTACTGGCGCTCTTACAGGCTTTACAGCTTCGCCAACTAACGCAATTGGTGTAGGTGCTGGTTATGCTTCTGTTATCGAAGGTCTGACTAACCTAACTGCTGATGGTTCACTAGAAGTTGCTACAGGTTCTGCTAATGATAAAGCTGATCCTTCTGATATTGCTGCTGCTCGTGCTCTAATGGGTAAGTATGGTCTACAGCTTGGTAACGATCTAGTTTATGTTACTTCAATCGAAGGATATAATAACCTTGTTACTACCTCAGACTTCCGTACAGTAGATAAATTCGGTCCTAATGCTACATACCTAACAGGTTCTGTAGGTGCTATCTATGGTATTCCTATCGTAATTTCGGAATTCCTAGATGTTGCGGGTACTTCAGGTAATCACCTCGGTGCTCTAGTGTACAAGCCTGGATTTATGATTGCAGAACGTCGTGCAATTGAAATTGAAAGCGAATATGAGCCACGTCAGCAAGTAACTGCAATGTATATGTCAACTCGTTTTGACTTCAAAGCACTTACAACTAACTCTGCTGCTGCCCTTGACGCAAATAAATACAGCTACGCTGTAACTGTTAAGGCTGGTTAATCCTACCCCTAACTAACTAATAAAATGGGGGGAGACGGGCATCCGTCTCCCCCCATTTTGGTAACAAGATATAGATAAGGTGATACACAATGACAGAACGCTTTGAAGAAGATTTAGGCAAATACACTTATGTTACCTTAGCTCAGGTTAAGGATTATCTAACTATATCTAGTAGCACATTTGACGCTAGAATTAGTAATATAATACATTATGCTACCGGAGCTATAGAACACTATATTGGTCAAGGTATTCTAGCTAATAATTACTCAGAAATATTTGATGGTGGCAGGTCTTCAGTATTCGTAAGCCGGCTACCACTAACAAAAGTATACTCTGTACAAGAATTTGATGGTATTGGCTATATTACTTTAAATGCCCCTACGTCGCAGGGTACTCCCGTTACTAGTAGCGCTGATAGTATTATATTTAATAACGTTGGCAACCCTGTTATCAGTAAACATATTAAAAAATTAAACAACTACTCCATACAACTAGGAATTTTAGACGCTATTGTATCAAGTAGTGTACCGGCACAACTACAGCTTGAGCAAAGCGACTTCACTATAGAAGCTTATGTTCGCATAGATGAGGAAACATTACAAGATAATGCTATATTTAGCCTAAATACTGCTGATAACAATTATTGCGAACTAGCCTTATCAAATCAGTACGGTTTGTCCTTTCAATCAGTCTCTCCTACAACTACTGTTATAGTACAAGGTGCTAATACATTAATTGAGTCTCAACAGTTTAATAAACGTAGATGGGCGCACGTAGCTGTAACTAGAGTGTTAGAAGATGAAAAACTATATCTATTTTATAATGGCAATAAGATAGCTGATGCTTCATATGCAGTAGAAGAACACTCCTTCACTAGTAATGTACTTATAGGTGAAAGCTTTAAAGGTTATATGGATGAGATAAGAGTATCTACAACAGCTAGATATATAGCAGATTTTACTCCGTCAGCTTACCGCTTTAGCACCGACGAGAATACGGTACTTTTAATACATATGGATAATGCTAATTTAATAGAGGATAGCCATGCTAAGCCTAATGAATATAGCTATAGTGTTGATGTAGGTGAAATTACCAAGGATATTAGTAATAAAGGAGTTGCTAGTAGCTACGGGCATGCTTCTATTAGCGGCCCCCCACTGTTTGCTGCCTACCCTAGCAGTGTTAAAGTATCCTATAGAGCTGGTTATGAAGCTGATAGCGTACCTTATGACCTACAGCTCGCAGCTATGGATTATATAAAGATGTTATATAAGCAAGATCAGGATAAAAAGAGCTTTAGCTTTGAGGGCGAGAGTGGTGAGAAAAATACTCTTGTAGGAAACTTCCCTCCGCATATCAGAAGAATACTAGATCTATACAGGGTTATAAGCTAATGGTTAATGTTATAATATCATCTTTATTAAGTTCAGATGATGGTAGGATTAATGTCAAAAGTAGCACTCCTTTAGCTCTGAGCGATGCCCTAAAAACTACACATCAGCTATATTCAGCTTCTAGGGTAGATTCTGAGTTTTCAAAAGTTCTAACCTCCTTAGCAACTCGTCTAAATAGTAAAATAGAGAAAGCTATTGTTGATGCATTGGGTGGTACACAAATACGTGCTGGTCGTGGTGGTTTTTTTCCAGACTTTTACGTAAAAGATGAGGTAACAGGAGAAGTATCTTTTATAGAGCAGAAACTGGTATCTACAGTACAAGAGGGTGATCAGGTAAAAAGAAAAGGTAAAGTAGGTCTGGCAGGGGGTTCTGGTATTACGATCCAGCCAGGTATAAATAGACTATTTGGAGGATTTACTTTTGATGCTTCTACCGGAGATCCTATACAAAGAGCGCCTGTTAGGTTAGATACTACCAATCTATATAAGTCTTTGTTAAAAAATAAAGATAAGCCAGAAGCTCTTCTTAAAGTATTAAATAGCTCAGATCCAGCAGCTATGCTTATTAAGGATAGTTTAATAGTTAAAGCTAATTCTATAGACATACCTATTATGTTTAATGGTAAGTTACAAAATAGAACTTTAAAGTTTAGCTGGTCAGATATACAAAAATCTCTAAAAACAGGTAAAATGAAACTGAAAGTTACTCCAGCCCCAGCAACGGCCAAAAACGTTAGTATAAAGTTTAACCTATATTTCACTGGCGGCACAATAACTAAAGCTTTAAATAGTATAGAAGCAGAACAAATAAAAGACCTAAACGGTGATATAGGTACTACGGTACTTAAGGCGTTAAGCAGATTATCTACACTACCTAACGGTAGATCATTAGCAGAGATAGTACAATTTCTTGAAAGTAAGGGCATGTCACACGCTTTAAGATACGTCGCTGGCTCTGCTATTATAGCTAGAGGTGTAGTTGCTTTTAGTATTAAAAACGGTAAAAAACCCGATAAAAATACTCAAAGATTTATATCAGGTGTACAGTTTACTGCCTTAGTTAGAGAACATATGAGAAAAAATATGAGTAAATATGGCAAACCAAACCCTCCTACGTTAAAAGAGAGAACCGGTACTTTTAGAAAAAGCATAATTATATCTCCTAACTATAAGACCAGTACTATTAGTTACTACTATAACCCGTTGTACTCATCGTTAGATAGGTATGGGTATAAACCTGACGAGCAAGTAGAGGGTTCTATTAGGCAAGTAGCTCAAATGCTATTCTCACAAAAATTCCAACTTAGAAGGTCTTTCTAACTATGCCACAGAATAGAAGAACAGAGATAACTGAATTTATAGTAACTAGGCTTCGTGAAATAGACGGAGATATATCTCCGTATAACACCAACTACACGTTCCTTACTAACTTATTTAACAACGTATATCGTAGTTTAAAGTTTATTGACGAAGTAAATGATTTTCCATCACTTTACCTCACAGCAGGAACCGAAATTCGAGATTTTCAATCAGAAAATTTGACGGTAGCTACGTTAGACGTTATTATAAGAGCATACGTATATGGAGAAGATAATTCTCAAAACATTTCTGACAAGTTACTTCAGGATATTGAGCATATAATCTACGCCATAGGTGACCACCCTGATAAAGGTATATTAGATATAACTATAGATAATATAGCTACAGATGAAGGGTTAGCAGCACCTTACGGAATAACTAACATCGAACTATCAGTAGTCTATAGACTAGAAAACTAAGGAGAAATAAATATGGCATCTCTTAATTTGCAAAGAAATTCAGAGGTATTCTTCTCTTCCGTTGATTTACTAAACGGAGCAGCAGTGTCCTCTATGACGCCTCAAAATACATGGAAGCTTGAAGTACTTGCAGGTTTTGCAGCATCCTCATCTTCCGCTACCCAGGATATTACCAGCTTAGAGTCTGGTACTACACCTGATCGCTCACAACAACGCTTTAATACTGCTATCAACCCAGTTGATTGGAACCTACAAGTTTATCTACGCCCTACAGGTGCAGTAACTGGTTCCGCAGCAGATACTTCTGGAGCTGGTACTAACGCTTCTGGTAACGTTAAACCGGTAGCTGATTGGTTTATGTGGCAGTCTCTAGTATCTAACACTAAAGCTACCTCAGGTACCACTGATCAATCAGTATGGACTAGTGGAGGCAAGCTTGCAACTACTAACGTAGCTGCTGGTGTAGGTTCTCACAGTACTAGATCAAACTTCTCTACAGCAGCAGAGAATCATATGTACTTCAAGCTAGATAACGTAATTTATCAAGTTTCTAATACTACTGTTAATCAGGCTTCTGTAGATGCTGGTATTGAAGAAATCGCTATGGTAACTTGGACAGGCTTCGGTTCTACTATGAAAGAACTTACAGGAGCTACTCGTGATAATGCTGTATCAGTATTTGGCGGCGTTCTAAATAGCGGCGCAACTGTCGTTGCAAACTCTAACGTATCTTCACTGTCACAAGCCTCTGCTTACCACCCGTTTAATAAAATGAATGTAGCCGGTGGTATCGGTACTAACTCGTTTATTAAAAATCGCCTTAGCGCTATTGAGTTCCACCATGCTGCTTCAGCCGGTGGTCCAGACGTTAAATATGTATTCCCTGTTACTGCTCTAAGTCTTGAGTATAACAACAACATCACATATCTAACACCAGAAGAGCTAGCTAACCTTAACGAGCCAATTGGCCAGTTTACGGGTGCTAGAGCAGTATCTGGTAGTGCTACTATGTATCTACGTGCTGGTGATACTGAGTCGGCTGCGTTTCTACGAAACATTGCTAACGACGCAAGAACATCTTCCGCACAAACTTCTAACGCTAACCTAATTATTGGTGGCACTGTAGCTCCTTATGTGGCTTTCCAGCTTGACGCTTGTCAGTTTGAATTCCCACAGCTTGCAGTAGAAGATATTATTTCTATGAGCGTCAACTTTGTTGCTCAAGAGCCTACTGCTTCTAAAGGAACTGGTGGTGAAGTAACTATCTTTGCCGCTAAGTAAACTAACTAAACGTTTCTGAGGGGAAACAACTTTTAACCAGAGAGTACCTATCAACTTGCAATTCAAGGTTCCCCTCACCTTAGAAGCGCAGATATGTTGATAGGTACTCGCATTTTATATATGAGGAACTAATGAGTAAAATTAAATCACTAATTGCTAAAGAAACTACAGCTTGGGTAGAATTTCCTGAAATTGCAGGTTTTGAAGTAAATCTGCGTTTTATTAAACGTGAGGATCTGCTAAAGATCAGAGCAGGTGCGTTAACATATAAGTTTAACAAGCGTACCCGTCAGCGCGAAGAAGAAATTGACAACGAAAAGTTTCTTATTGGCTATGCTGAAAAAGCTATCGCTGATTGGCGCGGCCTAAAAGTTAAACATCTTCCAACGCTTCTTCCTGTAGACATTAGTAGCATGAATGGTGACGACGAAGTTGGGTATACAGAAGAAGATGCTGTAGATCTACTAACAAATTCGTCAGTATTCGATCAGTTTGTTACTGACGCTATGAATGACTTTGAGCAGTTCTCTAAGAAAAAAACTGAGGACGACGTAAAAAACTAATAGACTACCTCCAGAACTCCTTTCATGGAGGTGGTCTAAATGTCGAACAATATCTCTTAATGTGTGAGCAGATGGGTTGGGAGCCTGATGAGGATAGAATCCCCATAGAGGCCTCCTCCCTATCTATAGAGGCACAACAAGCACTAATAATACTAAACTCTCTTCAAGATATGTGGGATGGTATGAATGGTACTTGGTTAGGTAAAGATTATAGTGGTCTACTTGCTGTAATGGATATTTATGAGATAGACGATCGTAGAAGCGTATTCGAACTACTAAAAGTAGCCGAAACGGAATTAGATAAGTTTTATGCACAAAAAAGAAAAGAGCAAGAATCCCTGTCTAAATCAAAGAGAGCAAGATAATTGACTGTTTTAACAAACGTATTAAAATTACTATTCGTACCAGAAAATGCAGCAAAAGCAATAGCGGCTACAGACAGTGTAGGCCGTGCACAAACTAGATTAGGCCAGTCCTCTACGGGGGCTGGCCGTTCTTTTTCTGCACAATCACAAGGACTTGGTGGTTTAGTAGGTGCTTACGCAGGTGCGGCGGCTACTATCTTTACTCTTGAGGCTGCGTATACTGCACTTAGTAATGCTGCTAAAGCCGACACTATTGTAAAAGGTACTAATGCGCTAGCTGCTTCTGTAGGCCAGAATGGTCCTAAAATTATTAAATCTGTTAAAGAAATTACACAAGGGCAGCTTACTTTAGCTGACTCTGCTACCCAAATCAACACCGCACTATCTGCGGGTTTTAACACTCAACAAATTACAGATCTTGCTAAAGTATCCTTGGGCGCTTCTCGCGCTTTAGGTAGAGACTTAACTGACGCATTTACTCGTGTTACTCGTGGTGTAGCCAAGCTAGAACCAGAACTACTAGACGAACTTGGTATCTTTACTCGTATCGAACCTGCTGTTGCCGCATATGCTAGAGCAACAGGCCGTGTGGCTACTAGCCTTAATGAATTTGAACGTAGACAAGCTTTTGCTAACGCAGCAATCTCTGAAGGCTTACGTAAGTTTAGTTCCATAGACACTTCTGCGGAATCTTCTCAGAAGTCTCTTGAACAACTACGTGTTCAGGTATCTGAACTAGCAACAGAATTTACCCAAATTATTACCTCAGCTATTCTACCTTTTATTAACTTTATGAAAAACGATGCAGGTAATGCGTTGCTAGTATTTGGTGTTATTGCCGCACTAGTATTTAGTAAAACACTGGGATATGTAAATGACTTAGCTACTAAAGGCGTCACAGGGATGTCTACATTTTTCAGTACCTTTGCTGCTGGCGCAAATAAAGGAACTCAATCTGTAGAAAAACTAGCAGCAGGTGTTGGGATTTTACAAGAGAAGGTTAAAAAAAGAGGTGGTATCCTAGGGGGTCCTGGAGGTACTGGTGGTTTTAGAAAAGGCCTTACTGGGGAGAATGCTGCACAAACAGCTAAAGACGCTACAGCAGCTAGAAATCGTTTTCTTGCTGGGGGTGCTGCTCTAGGACCTGAAAGAACAAAAGATATTGCAGCGCTTAGAAAAGCACAAGCAGCTTTAGCTGCTGCCGGTAGAACAACTTCTATAGCTTATGCTGATACAACTAGAATACTTAGAGTATATACAGTAGCAGCTGGTAAAGCTAGTCTTGTTACTAGAGGCTTCGCTGCGGCAGCTGTTGTTGCTTCTAGAACTGTTAATGGTTTGGCTATTGCTTTCTCTTATGCACAGCGCGCTCTAGGTATAATAAGTGTAATAATAGGTGGTTTACAGCTTGTAGGTTCGTTATTTGATGTTGATATGCTAGGTGCTATTAAAGATATGTGGGTTGATTCTAGCCAAGCTGCAAAAGATTTAGCTAACGGTATCACCTCTGTAACTGCAGCTGTAGCTGCTACTAAAGGTACAAGCCTTGACGAGCAGCTACGTAGAGCAGGCGCTTCTGATGAGTTTATTGAGAATTTAGCAGATAATATTGCTGCAACACATAAGTTAGTAAAGGAAAGAGAAGATCTTCTTGCTAGTCAAAGTAACTTGTTAGTAGCTTACGATGTTAACTCGGATATACCTGCAAGTAGGCTATCACAAGCATTTGAAAAAGGTGCTGACCCCACTGCTGGCAGAATTTTAGCTATTACTACTCTTTTAGAAGAACAGCAAGCTATAGTAGCTAAGGGGGTAGATTCATCATTCTTTAATGGGCAATCTGCTGAAGAAGTAGAGCAGGCTAGAGGTCAGATAAAGTTACTACAAGTAGCTTTAGATAGTATAATAGCTAAAGCGCCTGAGTTATCAGACTTTGTAGGAGCTGTAGCTAGAACTACAGGTCTTACGGGTCAAAAGATTGCTGAAACTCTACTAAAATCATTTACTGAATTAGATTCTGGTATCTCTAGGACTGCTGACAGTGTTACTATACTTGGTACAAAAATGCGTCTGGTAGATGGTATGATAGATTTTTCTTCTCTATCCGAGGAGCAAAAAGGTGTTGTAGAATCTTTCCTTACTACTGTTGCTACTATTGACGATATGGAGGAGTCCTTAAATTCTTCTAGCTTAACCTCAGAAAGACTTAGTCAAAGTATAGCAGGCGCTACTGCTAAGTTTATGGAGGCTAAGGACGCTGCTGCAAAACTTGCCCTTATTAACGGTACCAACGCTGATGACCCTTCTGCTAAGGCTGCTGCTGCTGAGGTAGCAGCCACGCAGAAAAAACTTGACGGACTATTAGCAGTTAACAAACAACTAGCTATTTCCGAAGCTCTATA
>Ga0196901_1001272_pt1 | contig 12780 bp, 16 predicted proteins | sample CB_VirMetaG_FD_169099 | JGI IMG/M metagenome (GOLD analysis project Ga0196901, IMG submission 169099) | Freshwater to marine saline gradient viral communities from Chesapeake Bay - CB_1504_1 Viral MetaG (v3) (version 3) | ecosystem: Environmental > Aquatic > Marine > Coastal | place: USA... | reverse complement strand
CTGTCTCGGTATCCTCGCTACCAAGTACCCAGGTAAAATAGTTATAGCTACGATGGATAAAGACCTATTGACTATCCCAGGTTTAGTCTATAAGATTAAGCCAGATGGTTCAGCTAGTATGATTAAGGTAACACCAGAAGAAGCTGACTATAACTTCCTATTACAGACACTAACAGGTGATACAACTGATAACTATAAAGGTTGTCCTGGTGTTGGCCCTAAGAGAGCTGAGGAGCTGTTTAAGAAGCATGGGGCTGTCTGGAAGACAGTAGAAGATGCTTACTTGAAAGCTGGGCTTACTAAAGAAGATGCTTTATTGAATGCTAGGATGGCTAGGATTCTAAGAGATGTAGACTATGATTTTAACAAGGAGGAAGTAATACTATGGACACCGAAATGACAGATGCAGAGTATGCAGGATTAGATAAGTTATTGATTAAAGTGGGAGCCGATGTTAGCTATAGTTTGTTTGGACATCCAGATGAGGTAATCTTTACTATCCCTCAGTTAATTATGTTCATGGATATTATTGCTAATTTAATGAAAGACAACATTGAACAGTTTACACAAACTAAAGAAGATGATGTACAATAAAGTCTAACCAACTAGGAGTATTGATCATGAAGATGAACGAGCTAATCCAGAAGTACACAAGAGTCTGTAAAGGTACAATCAAGTATCAGTTAACAGTTGCTTCTAGTCTTAAGCAAGCTTGTGCTTCCCTAGGTAACCCAGACATAACCTTGATCAATACTTCTATGGTAGATGACTATACCAACTACCTCAGTAAGACACTTAAGCCAGCCTCTATTAACCGTAAGCTGACTAACCTTAATACAATGCTTAAGTATGCCTTTGACCGTGAGCTACTCCTTAAGATGCCTAAGATGTCTTGGCAGAAGGAAGACAATGAGCGTGTACGTTGGTTAGCTCCTGAAGAGGAGACCACCTTACTAGCTATACTTCCTGAACATACAGCAGCCTTCTGTGAGATATTGATTCACACTGGACTGAGAAGGGGTGAGCTGCTAGGGTTGTCTAAGGATCAAGTAGATGGTGATTACATTAGACTCTGGAAGACCAAGACAGGTAAGGCTAGGTCAGTCCCTATGTCCTCAAGAGTTAAGGAGCTGGTTAAGGACTATGTTCCCTTTAGTCTTACTGTAAGTAGTATTAACAGGGACTGGAATAAAGCTAGACAAGAGATGGGGTTAGAACATGATACAGACTTTGTACTCCACACTCTTAGACACACCACAGCTACTCGTATGCTACAACGTACAGGTAACATAGCTATTGTCCAAAGGATGTTAGGACATGCTAAGATACAGACCACCATGAGGTATGCACACATCTCAGACCAACAGTTGTTAGAAGCAGTTCAGTAATAGTAAAAAATAGCCCTAGATTCTCAAGACGAGAGCCTAGGGCTTTTTTATCATTACTTCTTCTTAGGGATAGGCATCTTGCCTTTCTTCTTCCCATAACCTTTACCACAAGGCATAGTTATCTCCTTATACTAGTTCAAAGTGTGGACCATCAATGAATGGCTTACGTCCCTGAGCCCTACGTACATCAATGTAGTGGTTCATGGCAGAGTACATCGTACCTTCCCAATCACGTATGTCTGGGACATTCCAAGCAGCTCCCCATCGTATAGGGACTCTAAGCTCCATAGCAGCCTGTTTGACTGCATCAGCTATGTCATCATATAGGTTTAACTCCCAAGACGCTCTAGAGCCTATATAAGCCATTAGATCGACAGCTTTGCCCTCGATGTGTTTAGAGAACATAGTCTGACTAGCACCAGCTTGAACTAAGTCTCGCTGTTTCTCAGGAGTCCTAAGACCCTCTATGACTCCAAAGTCTACCTTGGTGATCTCGATGGCTCTCTTAACGACACTGACTAGAGTTGGGTTAACACCTTTGAGATTGTCTAGGGATCGCTGGGACAGCTTAAAGTTACTCATTTATTTAATGCTCCTGCGATTGATGGTATGAGCTTTTCTACGCTTCTACCTATCACATAACCACCGAGACCTAACTCGACAATAGACCAAAGCTTAAGGTACTCAGCCTCTGAAAGATCTGGAGCAGCCCAGCCAAACCATCTAGCCACAATTAATGTAACAAAGGTAATCATGGTTAAGGGTCTCCAGTTAGCAGCTAACCAGTGGGTACTAGCAGCCTCTGTGTTAACTATTTGAGACCTAGCTTCTAATTCCTTGAGCTGTCCAGACTGCTGGAGCTCTAAGAGTCTTAGCTTAGCTTCATCAGCCTTAGTCTTGTCGGGAAATAGTTTATCAATAATGGTAGTGCCTAGGCTAATAATATCACCTATCATGTCTACCTCCTTTAAGTTACTTCCAGCGTTCCCAAGCAGTCACTAGGATAGCCCCTAGACCTACGATCCATAAGATAGGTTTAGCTGCTTTAGCAATCCATTCAAGCACTGTGAAAGCTGCTTTAGCATTGTTAAAGGCAACTACTACCTCGCCTGTGGTCTTGTCTAGGTGATCTACCTTAGCTTCTACTTGGATCAGCCTTTCGTATATCTCACGATGAGTTACGTCTTGCTGATCCATAGGTTAGCCCCAAACACTTCTAGGTTTACTATGAGTCAGCGCAAACGATAAGTTTAAAAGTAACATAATTGTTAAGTAATTCTGTGGAACACTCATTTCTTACTCCATTTACATTTATAGCTTACGCTGCAATACGTGTTTGCTGAGCATTAAGTATTAGTCGTAATATCTGTAACATTCTGTTCATTTAGCTTGTCTTTTAACAAATTCATAAACGATTGCTTACCAACCATTAGTTGGTCTAAGTTAAATTGTGATGATGAAATCTTACGGTCTAAATCCAAACAATGGTTGACAAGCACTTGTTGCTCTTGCGTTAAGTCTTCATACTGATATTCAACACCGTCAATTGTTAATGGGGTTTTTTCATTTTTTCCCATAACATGCTCCAAAATATGCTAGTAAAAAGGGCTACTAGCTTACCCAAAAACTATTACCAAGGTACGCCAGATTCTTGCACGGGGTTCTTTTGTGCTTCTATCTGACCAGCAAGGCTTGCTTCTGTTACGTCTTTATCTACACCATTTGCCAAAACCCAATCTAGCACTTCAGCTTGGGTAACATCAGCATAAGGAACAGATGGAGCGCCTTCGCCAAAACTTGCTGTGCTGTAGACTGATGATGAGTAATCGCCATCTGTGGCTGTACAACGCCAATGCGCCACGGTAATGTAGCCCGTTGATACGAGATGCTCGCAAGTGTCGATAGTCCAGTTGTATGTAATCATTTTTATACCCCTGAGTTAAGTTGTGATTCGATGTAAGCTGATATTACCTCTGCTGTATGTGTGGCTTCACAGATAGCCTGTACCCGTGGGTCTTCTTGACTATAGTCATCATTCGGTGCTATGACATGACGGTGATACGTGCCTGAGATTTGCTTGCCATCTTCCATAATGGCTGTCTTGGTACGTACTTGAATGCAACCGTTCTCTAAAACTTCGATGCGGTCTACTACTTGAATCTTTTCTAACATTTTGATTTCCTTTTCTATCCTAAGAGTCCACTCAGGGTTGGGTTAATTAAACAAAATAGGTTGCCGTAAATGTAATGCTTGGGGTGGGCGTCATATTATTTGTCGCAACAAGAAAAGGGCCTGTAGCACGTATTCCACCGCTTTCTGTGGTTGTCGATGCCGCCATAATTCCTATCGAATCTGACGCAGGGGTAAACGGCAACCCGCCTACTAAAATGCCAGTTGCGCCCACGGCAACGGATGTGCCACCAGTCACGCTCCCTCGTACAACAACCGTACGCCCAATTTTTGTATATGTGCCTTCAGAACTTGGTGCGCCAACAAAAGTAGCGTAACTAGTGTCAGGTGTCCAAGTCCCTTCCTCATAGTCATCGAGCAACTCGGAAGTCATACCTGCCGCTTGACCGTCAGCAGAGAAGTCGATGCCTTTGCCTGCTGTGCCGATGACTAGGTTGTCAGTAATGCTTAAAGTACCAGTAACTGCTGTATTCCTATGTAACGTTACTGCTGTGCTTGAGGGGTTAACAGTTAAAACATCAGTCCCCGCTGTAGCGTCTCTTAGACGGAACATACCTACAGACGCACCGCCTACATACTGGTTTTCAAGTTGCCAACTTTGAGATGGATTTGAAAGCGTAATGGTAGAACTAGCAGTCCCGCTACTTGGTGCAATAGTAATAACTGGTGCTGTTCCAGCTACGCTTAATGTAGTACTAGGCGAACTAGTACCAATACCCAAATTACCATTAGCATCTAACGTCATTGCTTGTGTAAAGGTTATAGGGTTACCTGCTGTGCCTGATGGGGCGTTGTACCAAGCGTGAGTGCCAGTTAATTGTCTGTACCGAGTAGACTCAATACCAGAAGCAATATATTTATACCCACCGTTAAAGTATGCGTTAGACGTAACATTACCCTCAACACGACCAGCCCATAGCCCGTATTGACTTTCAACCGCTGGAAGTGCCCAAGCACTCGGAGTAACACCTAGACCGAGGTTGCCAGAGGAGTCAAGGGTTAAGCGAGTGGTGTCGTTGTAGTCAATTGTGAAGTTATTTGTTGCCCCCTCCATCGTCAAGTCATACCAGTTGCCAGAACCTGCGTTTTGTCGGAAGCGATAAATCAAATCCTTGCTTGCGTTGGTGTTTGTGTGCTGGATTAACGTGTTAGATGCGTTTGACGATGAAAATTGTGCAGGGCTTCCAGTGGACAAAACATCTAATTTTACAGAAGGACTACTAGTACCAATACCCAACCCTGTGGAGGTTAGGCGCATTTTTTCGGAGGAACCCGTAGTAAACGATAAACTGCCGCTTTGTGCAGATAAATCTACAATACCTGATGAGGGATGTCTAACATCAAATGTTGAATTAGCTGCGTCAGAAAAAGAAGCCGAAGTTGATACACCGCCAATAGTAAGACCTTTTCTGACTGCAAACGTGGCAAAAGTAGCAGGGGAGGAAGTGTTAACTCCAACATTGCTAGAAGCGTCTATATACAGCCCGTTGTTAAAACCATCGCCACCCAAGAAAATTGGGTAATTAGCAACACCAGATTGAGACGCAGAAATACCTGCTACCGTACCATTAAAGCGAAGTTGTAGCCCCGTAGTTGTTGATGATGCAACAACAGAGCTATTTACAAACAAAATTCCATCACTGTTATACGCTAACCCCGTACCACTCGTTAGCACCTTAGAACCGTTTAGGTAAGTAACACCGTTGGCTGTGCCTGATGCAAGTGAAAGTGAGCTTGGAGACAAAACAGAACCTGACTCCTTAGCAAGTGGAAATCCACCAGCAACCACACCATCGTGGACTACTAGTGTGTCTTTATCTGTGTCTACAGTGACTTCTTTTGAAGCCCCTGTAAATGTTGCGTGTTCGGTAGTTGTACCACCACGCAGTTGAAGTTGGTCAGCCATTAGATTAAACCTCCAAGATTAATTATTGAAAAACCGAGCGCAAGAGACATCCGAATAGATGGCACTTCCTCATCTGAAAACGAACCTGTTACAATTAAGCCCCCTAAATTAATGGTTGGGAAATTCTCTGTGTAATATTCGTTCCAATCTTTGTTAACATACTTCCCTAGTACTACTTGGTTGACATTAGATATGTTCGTAGCAACCGCTACAACTGATGTTGAGTTAGTGGCTACCGTTGTTACATCATCATTAATTCCTGCTACCGTATTGACATTACTACTAATTGTGGCTACTGTGTTAACGTTAACAGCAATACTTGATACCGTGTTAACATTGTCAATATTCGTAGCAACTGTACCAATATCTATTGCGTCACTAGCAACTGCCGTAACAGCACTCTCAATACCCGCAACCGTAGAGATAGCGGAAGTAATTGAATTAAGCGCAGTAATTTCACTTGTCAACCCAGCTACCACTCCAATGTCTGTGCCATCAGCAGCTACTGTAGTTATATCTGTCGCTATATTAGCAACCGTATTAACGTTAGTGATATTACTTGCTACTGCTCCAATGTCTGCGGAATCTGTGGCAACAGAAGTTATATCCGACTCAATACCAGCAACTATATTAACATCATTAATATTAGTAGCTACAGCATTAACATTAATAATGTCAGTAGCGACAGTGTTAACTGGGGTAATGTTTGTAGCTACTGTATCAATGTTTGTTAGATTAGTAACAACAGTATTGACATCACTAATGTTTGTGGATACTGTATTAACATCATCTATGCTAACAGCTACTGTGTTTACATTAGCTATGTTGGTAGTGACTGTATTAACATTAGCTATGTCTGTAGCGACTACGTTAACATTAGATATGTTAGAACCTACAGTATTAACATTAGCTACATTGGTAGCAACAGTTCCAATAGTGTTCACACCTGTAAGGTTAGAAGCTACTGTCGTTACGTTAGCGTTGTTTGTGGCTACTGTTGTGACATTACTTGAGATACCTGCAACTGTTGTGACATTACCTGAGATACCTGCTACAGTGTTTACATTAGCTATGTTGGTAGCTGTGGTGTTAACATTACTGATACTACCTGCTGTAGTGTTGACATTATCAATAGAGCCAGAGACAGTATTAATGTTAGTTGCATTAGCTGTTACTGCATCAATACTAGCCTGGTCAGTTGTAGTAGGTGTAGTCCTCTTCCAAACTGTGTTACCTAGGTCATAGACTTTAGTGACATTAAGAGTAGTATCAAAGTACAAGGCTCCGTCAAGTAAAGCATTACCATCATTATCAACAGTAGGGTCAGTTGCTTTAACACCTAAGTACCGATCATCAAATTGGTCATACAATAAGGTAGTAGCAGTTTCACTAGCAGCTGAAGCTACCTGAGACGCTAAGGCAGCTGAGGCAGATGCAGCAGAGCTTAAAGAACTAGACAATGAATTAATAGCACTAGTGTCTGCGTCTGTAGCTGAAGCAATCGCTGAGTTAGCTTCATTGATAGCTGTAATAGATGCAGTAACAGCTTGTGAAGAAGCATTGAATGCTGCACTCTGTGAACTAGCTGTATTACTAGCACTAGTCTGAGCATTAGCTGCTGCTGTTTCTGCTGAGTCTTTGGCTCCTGTAGCTTCTTGGAGTTTTTCATTAAGAGAGTCGATTAACTGATCAACTGTGTTTGCTTCAGGTGAGGGTGTTTCACCAAAGAAAAAGCTATTAGTAGCCATTCATACACTCCTTATTAATAATTAACATTAGGGTAAACTGACTGGATACTCAAGGTTGCTTGATCCCATTCAACAGTACGGCTTTGCTCTTCTACTTCATTATAAATAGTATTGTAACGACCTTCAAACAACTCTCTACGGTCATCCACAAAGTAGTCAGCAGCAAAAGATAATGCACCATAGACCAACAGATCAGGTGCAAAGTTAGTTAAAGAGTTATCAGAAGTATCAGTAGGTAAGTCATCAAACTCACCATAATAGATAAGACTAATAGGAGTGTCTATAGGGGGTATAGGTTTTACTAGGAGACCACCACGAACACGAGTATAAACTTTAGGAGCACCTTGAGCCTCTGGGAGGCTTAGGAATGTCCCATAGTCTTTGTACTCCAGCATAGTTTGACCAGTCCAGATATACTTCATACTTAAGAAGTCAGCTGGTAAGGATAATAGATTATCACCTACATCATTAGAGGTGTAGTTCTGTTGTCTCTCCATGGGAGCTATACGTAAGGTACGCTGTATCCGACTCAAAGCCAGATCAATAAAAGTATCTGCTGTAGCGTCTGAACAGTCATTACGGTTTAGCAAAGCTAACACTTGAGTTCTGATTTGAGCCTTATTCATTATTACACCGCCTTATTAGTAACGAGGAAAGCATCTAGGTTTTCATGCTTTAACTTAGCTACGATCTTCCTAACTGATTCATTCTGGAAGTCAAAGCCTTCTCGTTGCCACTTCTCTACAATCTCTACAGGGATAGAGGCAACGTGCATATAATTCTGTTCTCGGACACTCGTAGACTCTTCACGCTTATGCTTAAGGTTGTCTAAGAAGCTCTGGGGTATCTCTTGGTATCTTTGGATGACTAGACCATCAGTGTTCTCATCAATAGTATAGTCAGAGTCATAATATTTTATATCTTGATTATTCATAACATCTCTTGTTTATAAAAAAGTGGAGGAAGGAGAGAGAGGTTTATCCCCCACTGTAAAGGCTACTCTCTTTGACAGAGGTCTTATAAGAAAAGAGGAGGCCAAAGCCTCCCCTCTAGCACTAACTCAGATTAAGGCAAGTTAGGGTTCGTACCTGACAAGTTAGTAATACGACCAGTACCCTTGTAGTTCTTATGCTTCAAGGAGAACTCGCCTACGATCAAGTGACGATCACTGTCACCAGTCTTGGCTAACAACTCACGAGTGAATGGGCGTAAGGTAACCAACGACCACATTGCAGGGTCCATCAAGAGAGCTTCAGTAGCTTTAAGGAAACGGTTTAAGACAACTTTCTGCTCACCAAAAGGAGAGACATAAAGGTCTACAACGTTAACAACAGTCATACCAGTAGCGAAATCACGAGTACGTCCTGATGCAGCAGCAAAGCCAGCAACAATCAATGAATCAGCTGGTTTGATCATGAGGTATTTAGCCTCTGAACCTGCTTCATACATCTTTTGGTTAGCTTCAAGAACAGCAGCTTCAGTGATAGGACCAGCTTGATTACCAACAGTACCTGCGTCTGAATCAATCGTAACAGTCACATCAGCAGAGATAACAGCAGTGCTGCTAGGATCAGTACCGAATACGTTAGCAAAGGTACGAGCTGAAGAACCATCTGCACCAGCAGAAGCATTCTGAGCTTTACCAACTAAGTGGTACTCTAATTCACGCTTGAGCTCATCAGCCTTCTTTGAGAGCTGGTAAGCTGTTTCCTTAGCACGGCCATAGGTGCTAACCACGTCAGCAGTAGCAGAGACGTTAACAGTCTTCTGCATGATCTGGGTGTAATTAGAACGCATGATGGTTGGAGACATTGTGCTGTCTGAAGCAGTAAAGCCCTCAAGCTGAGCATTGTCACCAACACCAGCCAAAGAGTCTTCTTGCCATTGGTATAAACGGTTAGAAACACGCTCACCTTTGATTAAAGACTGAAATGGAGTCTTAGTAGGTGAAATGTTGCTGATAACATCACTGATGTCTTCTTTGATACCGACCTGGTCATAGGTCTTGAAAAATGTAGAGCTCATTTAGATTCCTTTCTAAAAGATTATGGGAAGGTTACGCAGACCAACGACTTAAGAACAACTCTGCCGCATCATCTAAATCACCTGAAGCCTTAAGACGCTGAGCACTCTCTGCCATCTTATTAGGGTTCATAGCTTTAGGGTCACTAGCTTTAGTAGTCTTTAACATCTTCTTGGGAGATAGATCCTTCTTCTTTGTAGCGATCTTCTTACCCTCATCGTAAAGACGAGCCTTGTGAATGATTTGAATAGCAACAGGGTCAACCAAGCTATTCACCATTTCTTGGGGCATACCATGATTGACAGCATATTCCCGAATAGAATCGTAGAGGTTAGTATTCCAGTTCGGGATGTTCTCTTTAAGTACCTTGACTGCGTCAACAGCAGCTTCTTTAAGCTTTTGTTGTTGCTGAGACTGACTCTGTTTAAGAAATGAGTCTGCCTCTTCAGAGACAAATCTAAAGTCTTCATAAGCTGCTTGAGCTTCTGCTCGGAGTGCTGCAAACTGTTCTGTGTCTAACTGCTTACTAGCTAAGAGCATATCGACTTCTGAGTAAGGTTTCCACCGTTCCTCAGCCTTCTTATACATCTTATCTAATATAGCTGCTGTCTTCAGAGACTCTTGCTCCATCTCTTTACGCTTAGCTGCAACTTGCTGGGACTTCTTTGTCAAGGAAGCTTCTTGTCCATAGAGTCGTTTAAGGTCTTTGACAGATACCTTCAGGACTTCATCGTCTACTTTGATTTCAACTAATGACTCATCCTCTAAAACCTTTTTAGGGTCAGGGTCTGTATCTTCAGTCTCAGTCTCAGCTTCCTCAGAGTCCTCTTCAGGGTCTTCAGTAACCTCTTCACTATCTACAACTTCTTCTTCCTCGCCCTCTAGGTCTTCCTGCTCTGTAGACTCTGGGGCTTCCGTATCTTCTTCAGGGGGTGAGGGTGAACTTTCGTTGGCCTCGTCTTCCCAACCTTTCAGAAATCCTTCAGCAGCATCTTCGGTTGTATCAAAATGCAGGGCTGCTTTAGAATTATTACTATCCACGCCTTGATTGGTAGTGGTTGACATATTTTATTCCTCTACTATGTTTAAGTTTGTTTTAATGTTCTCTTTGATGGTTACCCATTCTTGTAGAACACTTATTACTTGTTGAATAGCGTTAGCTTGGAAATAAGAAGACTCCCTAAGTTTGTCATCCTCTGGTTTAGAGGTTAGAAAAACATTTAAATGGTAGTCAACTATATCCTTGATAGCTAAGCCAAATACTTCACTAGATAAAAGCTCTTCAGCCCTTACCCCTCGATCTAACATATCTTGATCAGTCATACTGCTCTCTCTCCTGCTGTTAATTAAGCGTTAGGACTAATAATGGCTTTCTTATTATCGCCAGAGATAGTCTTAGCCATCTGAACTTCCTCAGCAGCAATAGCAGCTCTAGAAGTACTATCAAACTCTTTACGCTCCAGATCACGTTCAGCCTTAAATTGATCCAGTTCAAACTTCATACGATCAAGCTCAATTTTCATAGCTTGCATCTCGGCTGTAGTCTGTACCTTCATAACTTGAGCCTGTACAGAAGCCTCTTGAGAAGCTACCTGACGCTCTTGGAGTTCCATCTGTTTCATAGCCATTGGGTCTGGCTGTGGGGGCGGTATCTGGTCTGGTGGTGTTATAAAGTCATTAGTGTTCTTGATGCCACTCTTGTCTAAGATAGTCCGTATCACATTGTATTTGTTTTGGGCTTGATACATTGGAGCCATCTGAGGGTCTTGAGACATCATCTGGTGATAAGCTAGAAACTTGTTAGCTTCAGCTTCAGACTCACCATAACCTAACTTCATCTCTACCATAACGTCAGCCCGTTCATCCCAAGTTGATGGGTACATACGGGTAAAGTTACCAGCAATCTGTAATACCTTTTCTTCACGTTCATTAGCAGTCACTAGACGGTAAACCTCTAGGTAAAGCTCAGTTAAGAACTGGTAAGCAAAGTTACGAGCTAAAATTTTCTCACGTTGCATAGAGAGAGACACAAGGTTCTCAACCATGGCTTGTGAGTTTTGCTTAGATACTGCGTCTTTATTTAAACCTTGTGATAATTTAGAGACACCTGTAGCCTCTTCTTTGTCTTCATCTAACAGTTGTACTGTTTGGAATACAAAAGGGTTTAATGATGACTGAGGTAGTGGTGCTAGACCATCTGGTCGAGACACATTAACAATACCACCTAAACGATTCTCAATGAGCTCTTTAGGATTACTAAGCGCCCCCTTGACAACCATCATACGGGGATTGTTAGTGATCATTGTGTGATCAATAATACCTCGCACCAAAGCAGTCCTAGCATTCTGAGTAGGAATTACTTTGTAGGCATAGTTAGAGCCATAGAATGAGTGTGGTATAGGTAATGGTGTAAAGTGTACAAAAGGTTTACGGTCTACTCGTTCATAATCTAAGATCACTGAACCAGCTTTGGTAACCTTATATAACTTAGCAATACCATCACCTTCCATGTCGATATAAACATAACATTCATATACGATTACTTCACGGGTCTGTGCTTGTAACTCACCGTTAAGGTTAAGTCTATCTGCACCAATCTCTTCAAAGCGAGCTAAGACCTCTGGGTCCATAGTCAACTCAGAATTGTCACCAGCACTAATGCTATCAACTAGCTTCTTGTCATAACCCTCTTTAATAAGCTCTGAGAGCGTCTTACGGGTACGATGAGCTACGAACTGAGCATCCTGTAGGCTTGTAGCCTGTGGGGTCACTAGGAACTCTTCTGGAGGCACTGGGTCAATACGAACTTGACTACGGTTAACCTTACGACTAACTGTACCAGACCAAAGGAAGGTGTCTTCATCTCGTTCTGCATCTACATCTTCAAAGTCATCTGAAGCATAGATGGTGTCTAATTCATCATCAGTCAGGCTTGAGAATTCTTCCTCAACCATCTCAATGTTCTTCTCCCAGTACACCTTAGCAACCCCTACACGAGCTAGGAGTCCATCAGTAATAACTGTTGAGAAGATTTGATAACCAGGGTTTTGACGGAAGACCACATAGTCACAGTAATCAGTAGCTACTTGAGCTAACTGGACATCATCTTCCCCTTGGGGAGCAAACCTGACTATTTGATTACCAGCAGCAAAGGTCTCTAAGAGTACAGCTTTCATAGACTCTACAGCATCATAGACATCCATGGAGATGTACTTAGAACTACCACTGTGAAATTGATTAGGCTTAGTGCCGTGATAATAATCAATTACTTCTTTACGCTCATTGCTAAGCTTACTATCATAATAACCTACGGAGGTCTTGATAGCACTCTCAACTAACGAGGATAACTCGCTTTCTTTAGCGGCTTTAAATTTTTCAATAGCCATCAAATCCCCTTAAAATAGAATTCATCAGTAACTTCAACAGGGTCAAATTTACCTTCATGAATATGGTTTACTAATGCCAATGACATTACACAATCGTCATGACATCCCCGTTCAGCTTCCATTGCACCATTCTCGTTAA
>Ga0196901_1001271_pt1 | contig 12784 bp, 17 predicted proteins | sample CB_VirMetaG_FD_169099 | JGI IMG/M metagenome (GOLD analysis project Ga0196901, IMG submission 169099) | Freshwater to marine saline gradient viral communities from Chesapeake Bay - CB_1504_1 Viral MetaG (v3) (version 3) | ecosystem: Environmental > Aquatic > Marine > Coastal | place: USA... | reverse complement strand
AGTATATTACATCCCATACCTTAGCGGTTCCTCCCATAGAAGTTGCCTTCAATAAAGAACCATTATCTACAAAGTTTTGGTCTGCATAGTATTGAAACACTTGGTGAAATTCGTGCATTTCATCATTACCTCTTGGGAAAGCTATATCTACTCCAACTCTCTCGTATGGCGTTCCATTTTCAGCATCTAACTGCACTCTTAAAAATGTTTGGTTTGCATTTTCAGCACTACATTTAAAAGCAATAGTCAATATATAAACATCGTTTAAGTTATCAGCCAATACTCTTTTAGTCACTCCATTGTAGTAGTCAATACCTGAGTAACTTCTGTAAGTGTCTGCAGCATTATTGGGCAAAGTGATTTCCACACCATCAGCAAGGCTTAGCTTGCTTAGAGATGTATATTGGTCATCATCATATCTTGTCCATCCTAATCCTGTGCCTTCACCTGCTTGTGGATATAACTTCCTCCACGCACCATTATAAACTTGCCATATACCACTTTCTGTAGTAACCATAGCACCTTCTTCTATGTTGAAGGTTACTCTTTCAGCATCAGTAGTTTGATGAGCGTGTACTTTATAAGCTGTATTCTTAGTTGTTCCCATCTATCTCCTTTAGTTTAGATATTGCCCAATTAACACCTGCAGAACCACCCCAAGCATCCCACATAATTCCTCCACATCCTTCTGAGTAAGGTACATCTTTGTTTTGTTGATGTCTTTTGAATGATGCCATTCTTGCAATAGTGGACCTACTTAATGGCTCTTTATTTGCTAATTGATTAGCTCTTGTCCAACCTACAGAAGTTCCACATGAAGAACCATTATCTTTCTTCCATTTTAAAGCTCTCTTAGCGTTGTTTACAGCTCCTTGAGGGTAATCGCTATAAGATTCAAGTTCTACTCCCTGAGCCTCTAAAAATGACTCCTCGAGTGCATATATCTTGGCTAAAGCTTCCATCTCTGAGAAATCCTCTTGAACAGACTCTTTAGGTCTGTCTTTAGAAGCATCTGCAAAGAACCCTTCAATACTAAACCCCTTTACTTTACCTGACTTAACAAACTCTTGCCAAATCTGTTCATTATTCACCTTAACAGAAACCATCCAAGTACCTATTGGTACATTAAGATTGTATTTCTTACTTTTATCTTTCTCTAAGTCTTCTACTATCCAAGACTCTACGACTGACATGCCATTTAGTTCGACATCATGCTCCAATGTTGAATTGTTTTGTTTACCTCTTGATAAAAACAACTCTGAAGCTTTCCTGACAGTTTCCTCGCTAAAGAAAATATAATATTCTTCTTCGCCATTAGTTCTGTATATTTTTTTATTAGGTATGAGAGCAGCACCCATAAGGATTCTCTTCTCAGTATCTACTTCAGCCAACTTAACTTCATGACTGTTCAATGCTATAAAGTCTTCTTCTATAGCGGGGTTCTCAACGATAGAGATAGCCTCTATTCCGCTAAACTCGTTTTCTTCGTCTATATATAGTTCAATAGTCTTCATAAAATGATAACTTAATTTATTGATTTTGTTTTATTATTAACCTAAACTTGCTGTAGATACTATGTTTCTATCCATCTCCTGTGCTGTAGATACATCTTTAGATACTACATAAGCTTTTACAGGTTGGTTAAATTGACCTTGTACTGCAGAAGCTAATTGATTACTTGCAGACTGACCTACAATATTAAAGTCAGGTGGCTGTATAGATGGTGCTGCAGCAGCTCCTCCTCCTGCACCTCCTTTAGGTGATGGTACTTCTGTTTTAAGTATATTCCTAACTTGAACAAATCCCATTGCAGCAACTGCCGCTGCCTGAGCAATATTCCATGGTCCATAAGGTTTTGCTCCTAATGCCGCTGTAACCGCTTCATAAGTGTTCATTGTAGCCATAGCAACTGCAACTGCTTTACCTACAGCAGAACCTTCTCCTGCAATAGCTATAATAGCTTCACCAACTTGATTAGCAATAGCAAGTTTAGCTTGTTCGCCTTGCTCAAAAGACTGTAATCTTTTCTGATTTAAAGCTTCAGTTTCATTAGCAATTTGTTGGTCTTGTATAAAAGTATCTTGACCCGCCTTCTGTCTAATCTTTTTCTCCTGCTCTATTAAAGCAATCTTTTGTGCTGTTTTCTCTTGTTCTAAAGCAAAGTTAGCATCTATTCTGTTTAAATCATTTGTTGCTAAAGCAGCTACAGAAGCTAATTCAGCAACTTGATTTTCATTTAATAACGCTTCAAATCTAAGATTCTTTTCTCTTTCTAACTGAAGAGATTTATTGTTAAAAGAGGCATCGAGAGCCAATAAAACATCGTGATACTCTTTTCTTGCAGCAGCAGCTGAAGCATAAAACTTTGTTCTACCATCTCCAAGCTCCTTCTCAGCTTGTTCTATTTCTTTTTTAGTAGATTTTCTGTTGTTTATAATAGCTTCTTTTTCAGCTCTAAATTCAGCAAATCTAAGCCTCTCCTTTTCTAAGAAATCATCTCTTAGTCTTTTTAAATCAAGAACAGCAGCCTCTTTGTTAATTTTAAGCCTTTCTTCAGCAGTTGTTCTTTCATCTATTAAAGAATCCTTTAGGTATTTTAATTCAAGTTTTCTTAAGTTTAACAGTCTTTGCTTAAAGAAGTCATCTACATTTTTAGCAGAAGCACCTGATTTTTTATCTTCCTTACATGTGCCAAGTAATAAACAAAAAAATGGATTATCTTTAAATCTATCTGCAATCTCTTTTAATCTCTTCTCTGAGTCGGTGCTTATATCTTTAAATAAGTCATTGTTCTTGCCTATTTCTTTTGTTAATGCAATCCAAGTTTTTGTGTAGTTTTTATTTAGATTCTCTTTGTTTACATAACTTTTCTGACCCCTATCTTCTAAGTCTTTTATTTCTTGTAATGTAGCTAAGTGTTCTTCTGTGGCAGTAGTTAGCTTTTCGTTTAGCTCAATATCTTTTTCTATTACTTTCTGAAGCTTCTTCTTTGTTATTTCTTCAGTAGCTTCAAATAATAAAAGTTCCTTCTTAATTGCTAAATACTCATCAATACTTCCAATGGTTTTGTCAAAACCTTCTTTTTTAAGTTTCTCTAAGGCTACTCTCTGACTTGCAGTAGAAGCAGTAGAATCTTTTAATACAGAAGACAATGACTCTATAGCAGCTATTTGACCTTTAGCTCCAACTATAGCGTCTGTTGTTTCTTTAGTAGCTCTTTTGGCTTCTCTTTGAGATAATGTATATCTTTCTATTAAAAATATTACTAATTGAAAAGCGATTATAAGACCACCCGCACCAAGTAATTGCTTACCCAAGTCTTTCATGCTGTTTCTAAAACCACCCGCTTCTTTGGTTAAAGTAACAAAGTAATAACCTAATTGAGACAAGTTATTTGCTACAGCGGTAAAACCATAGTTAGCATCAGAAATAGTTCTACCAACTTCGACAAGTGTTTGTGAAGCTAATCCTGAACTATTACGCATATTATTAAATCCACTTGCAGCACTTGAAGTCTTGCCTTGAAGATGTAACAACTCGTTTTGAAGAACATTTATCCTATCGCTAAACTGACCATATTGAATTGCAGTTTGAGCAACTTCAGCTCTTTGCTTCTTTAAATTTGATATTTGAGATAATATAGATTTCTCAGTATTATCAAAAGCAGGCTTTACCTTTGTTACAAAAGTATTAGATAAATTTTTAGATGCTTTATCTAAGTCTTTTATACTTGTAGTTAATTTGTCAACAGTAATACTGCCTTTGCCAAAATCAACTTTTATGTTAATTATCTTAGTTAAATCTGCCATTATTGTCTTGTTTTATGTCTTTTTATTCTTTGTTGTAGCTCGGAGTAGGTTATAGGTGCTTTATACTTACCTTTAGCTAAATCTATATCTTCATCCCCAATTAACCAATCAGAAGCATTAAGTAAGTCTATTATATTTTTTATCATGATTATATATCTTCTATTAGTTCAACTTCGCTATTACCATTTAACAAATTAGATGTTATTGAGTTTATCTTATAACTTTCTCCGTTTATTATAAACCTATCTTTAAGTTCGTATTTAGCAAGAACTTTTATTGGCAGTAAAGCGTTTATTTTGGTTATTCTATTATATTGATTAAATACAGATTCTATGTATGTCTTGTAGTAATTCTTAAACAAAGACTCTTCATTAAAGACTAAATTAAACTCATCGTTTTCTGTGTCAAAGTTTAATGTTTGAGTACCTAATTCATTTACATTACTCGGTCTGTTATATGTTGTAGGTGTTGATACTGTAATACCATCAGCACTTCTGAAGTATATGTTTTTACTACCTACAGTTTCATTGATATTAAAGAATATTAATGGATTACCTTTTATAGCATCTTCATTCTCACTAACAAACCAACCATAAGCTATATTGGTTTCACCATCATCATTATCATCAACCAATCTTTCATATATAACCTTTTCAAATGGTAATCTTATATCATAGTTAGAGCCATCAATATATTCCCCATCTATAATCACATTAAACTCTTCAGCGCCAAACTGTTGATTATTCCTTTCCTCAAACTCTACAGCTAAGAAAGTGTATGGGTCTCCAAATGTAAACTCTATGTTTCCATATAAAGGAACCCTTTCAATTATAGAATCATTTACTTTAACATATTTAGTTATGTCATGTTTAGTTGCAGATTCGTAACTACCATAATAATTATCCAAGGTATCTACCACTATAGTACCCGCATCATTAACATAAGCAGTTAAGTTAAACATCTTAAACAAACCTGTTAGTAGGTCTATTACTTTGATGTCAGGAGTCTGATTCTCTAATAAAACCTCTCCTATCATGTTTTGAGCTAATGCACTATAAGTTTGTTGATTTAAACAATCTAAATCTCCTCCCCTTCCAACAATATAAGTTCTAATATACCATTGAGCATCATACAACAAAAAAGAGCTTCCTGATTTTGTAGATAATTGAACTTGTATTTCCCAATCTTTGCTGCTTTGACCTAAAGGAGTAAGCATATCTACTCTATGACTCTGCACACCTTTAACATCAGTTTCCTCATACAAAGTTGTATCAGAAACTAAATCTATTATTTTATAGCTATATTCGCCATCTAAATCATCAGGGGTTATGGTTAATGTTGCATCACCATCTACATAGTCTTCTATGTTAGAGAATGTAGAGGTAAAGGAAAAGTAATCATCAAAAAATGTAGCTTTATAATCTCCACATGGCAAATCCTCAGAAGTTAAGGTCCAATTAGATACATTTTGAGTTGAAACGCCCTCAGAATAATTTATCTGCCCCGCCCCTCTGTGCATCCACATATATAAATCCTCAAAAAGAGGTGTACCAAAGAAGTCCCTTGAGAAAATTAATGGGTAACTATCCTCTATAGCTTCAATAATTCTAATCAACCTAATAGCAGGCTTTAAGTCCTGTGGAAGGAATCCCTGACTTGTTAAAGCTGAACCAATATTAGCATAGTTGTCTATAGGTGTATAACCTGCATCAGAGTCATATATAAACCTTCTTTTAGGACTTATAAGTGGATATATAACAGCAGCAGTATCTCCATTAAACTCTAAACCTGTTTCTAAGCCTTGTAAGACATTATCATAGGTCCACTCATGGTTATACGCAGATAAATCTAAATTCTTTAGCTTATCGTCTCCTAATATCCTTGATAGAGATACTATAGAGCCAAAGAAAGTCAACTCATAAGAATAAGCTTTATTATTCTTCATTTTAACCCTATTAAGTCTAATAGTACCTTTTCTAAACGGAGAGTGGTTTAGTTCTATGATAGCTGTGCTTCTAAACCTTGCATCATAACTATTTTGAATAGCATTGTTATAATAGTGTTTAAATATTTTATTATTAGTCTTTGATGCAGGAACATTAAATGTCTGCGAATAGTCTGTAAATATTTTAGAAATATCTTTAACATCCTGAATAGAAGATGTTAGCTGAATACTTTCATCAGAAAACATTTCTACTCTTTGTCCATCTACATAAAGCTGTATAGTCTGCATTTATCTTATGTTGTTTATAGTGTCAAAAGCATAATCAAATTCAACTGTAAAGTTTATTAGCTTATCATCAGTTGTGGTCTTATAAGTAAATGACATTGTTTTAGGAACTATAGGAGTAACTAATCCTTCTTCATGAATCCAAGCTGATTCAGTAAGCATTAATTGTTGAATAACCTCATTGTGGTCATCAGTAACAAATCCCGTATTCATTGTAAGCCTTCTGTTCCCCATTACATTATGAGGCATCATCTGAGCTGTGTTTATGGAGTAGTCAACACCTGTGCTTGATATATCTAATATGTTTCTTTTATAAGAGTCTTTAGTTACATCTAAATTGTCTGTTCTCTTCTTGTCAAACCATAAATCTTGAACAACACCAAACTTATTTACAAAAGACACTTTGTATGGCTCGTACTTAGAACAATCTATACATTTAACATATAAAGTTTTATAAGAACCATCAGCCAACAATATTCTTATTGTTCTTGTTCCAAATGGAACTTCCACATCTGTAGCAAGCTCACTTGAACTATCTTTAACATAAGTCATATCAGCAGTCAAGAAATCTCCATCAGCCGTGTAATTTATGCTATCTACAGTTAAAGGAGTGAAACTATCTCCACCTACTGTTTCCGTTCTTATTATTGAGCCTGAAGCATCTAAATACGTTACTTCTGTGGCACCATCTTCTCCTGTAAGTAGTGGTATATACAAACCAAACTCAACTGTCTCTGAAGGAGATGTAGAAACATTATCTGCGGTTATAAAGGTGTTATCTGCTCTATAAAGTGTGCTATCAGCAGTTACTGATGCAGAAGATATTGATGTTGGGCATTTATGAAATATGTTGGTGTTACTTATAAGAACATCATTACTTAATTGAGGGTTAATACCATCTTCAAAGTAACCATATCCATTAAATGCTATTGCAGAACCAACTAATGTTTCATCTACAGTATCATCATCATAGGCTCTAATCATCTTCCATTCAACCCAAGCAGATTGCTGAATATCAGTATAACTTCCCGTAAATAACACTTCCGTGTAATCCCTTACAAGTTCACCTATCTCAAATACAATTATATCCTCAGATACTTTCTTTTCTTTATATATTATATAATCAGGGTTTGTTTCATCTCTGTTTCCAAAGTCCCCTGTATATATCCAAAGATTTAATGTTGCGTTTAATATATTTGCCATTTTGTTTATTTATGATATTAAGTCAGATAAATCTAATGGACAACAAGCTGTGTACTCAAAAGACAATGTAAAGCTAACACCTGAAGGAGAAAGTCCATAATCCATATCAGCAACAACACAAGGTGAGCTTAATTCATCTCCATCAATTAAGTAATTCCTAACACTTATTGTTCCCTTGTTTCCTGCTCCATTATTTTGAGCATTTCTCATCTCTAAAATATTAGTGCCATAAACAAGAAATGAAGGGTCAAATCTGTAGGTTTCCATTAAACCTAATGGACAAGCAAAATCTCCTGAAACTACATTAGCATTTTCATTTGTTGTAGCTATAAATATTCCTCCAACCTGTGCGTTTTGATTCAAATCTAAATAACCGATGAAGTTATTATTTAAGTACATATTAAAGTTATCATCTTTATACGAGTTCTCATTACATACTTGGAATACTAATGCTCTATCAGGGCAGTTAGGTGCTGTAGAAGGAGCTTCATCGGGACAAGTGAATGTTAAGTTTAAAGTATCGTTTACAAGTGGAGTTTGAACAGTTATTGTAGCTGTCAAAGGGTCTGTAGTTGATTTTGGCAATGTTAAGCTACCTGATTTTGTTGATGTTGAGCCTGTGTTTATATCTGAAGGGTCAATACCCGCTTCAATTAATTTATCATCGTAAGCATCTAAACCTACATAACCTGTACTTACTAAAGCACCATCATAAGCTAATGTTATTTTAACAGGTATATTACCACCCGAGTAGTCTATTACAATATCACCTGTATCACCTGTCATTACGAAAACATATACTCTCTTACCTATAAATGCGTCAGAAATTTTTATATCACCACATTCAGCACCAAAATATTCTATTGGTAGAACAGGTGATGGTACAGGTGCATCTTTTGATGTAATGTAGTAAGGACTCCTTGCATGTATTCTTTTAATTGCCATTATTTAACGTCTTTTAAATATCTTTCTAATGTGTATTCTATATCCTGCCCAAAAGCTTGTAATATCTCTTCTCCGAAGGTGTCTTTTATGTTGTTGTAAACTATATCTATTAATCCTGTACCTACATAACCATTTCTACCAATACTCCTTGCTATTGCATAAGCAATCCCCCTCATCTTGTAATCACTAAGTACCGCAAACCTTCCTTTAGAGTCTCTAAGTCTAATATTCTTAGCTTTCATCCAATTAAGGATAGCTGTTGAAGGTGGTGCTTTCTTGTTTGCACCCCTACCATCACTAATAGCTGTAATATATCTCTCACCTATTACACTTAACTCAGACTCTAACTCCCTAATCTTAACATCATACTCAAGACTCCTTGAAGCCTTGCCACTTGCATAACTCCCATCAGCCTTTAACCTTTTCCTGTACTCCCTAACAAATAGCTCCCCATATAGGTTTAATAGCCTTTTAAGGTTCACATATTTGTTTCCTTCTAACATATAGAAATATTATTAGGCATTTCAATAATTATATCTGCTCCCCAACCCGCTAATTCATTCTCAAATCTATCCATGAATGGCTGAACAGTAACATCTCCTAACACTTGCAACCTATCAGTAAATAAAGCACCCCTCCTCAACTGAGATACAATATCATTCACAACCTGTAATTGAGTGTTTAAGATGTCCTGCATGTTATCATTACCATAAAACTCATCATCAGGACTACTATCTTTATTGTAATCTACTATATCTACACATAGCAACTGTAAGGTAAAACTAATCGTATGCTCTCCTATGATTGCGTTAGAGATGTTTAAGTGGGATAATGGAAATATAGTTGTCTTGTCTAAATCCACCTTTGTAATGTCTCCATAGGTAACAGAGAATACATTAGGATTCATTCTCAACTCATCCTTTATCTTGTCTAATATGTCATAAAACTGTGTCATAACTAACTTTTATATGCCTTCTTAATGGCATCTGCTTCTAATTTATTCTTCTCCTTCTCAAACTCAAGCCATATTAGGCATTGTTGTAATGGAAGCTTGGTAACTTCTGAAATCCTTCTGACATCTCCTTGTGCAAGTCCATAAATACTTTGATACCATCCCCACTTCTTTCCAAATCCTTGTTCTGCGGTTGCGATTGTTTCAACTCCTCCACTTGATTCTGTAAATAGTGCATCATATAGCTCGATAATTTTTTCCCTAAACGATAAAAAAAAACCACAGCACCTAATGCAACACCTACAGGGGCATCCTTCATTATCTCTGCATACTTATCAGAACCCTCATAGTCCTCTATCACATAGAAACCTTTCTTACCTGCTACAATAGGTCTATATAGCACGGCTAAAGCCTTGTGCATGTTTGACCAATCCCCAATGTACTTTTCTACATCTACATACTCACCAAAGCTTATATCATCTAACTTAGGTATAAACCCAAACTCTGCAGACACACCATCACTACCTGTCATGGTAAACCTCTGTATTAAAGGGGTGTCCTCACTAAAACAATTAGATACTTGTGCTATTACACTCTCAAACATAGATACAGGTAAACCATAACTATCCTTCAAAGTAAGTCCACAGAATATCTCTAAAGACTTTAGATTTAAAAACTCTATTGCCTCAGGTGTCTCTTTATCTTCTATCCCATCTAATATCTTTAAATACTTCTGATACTGATGCAACTTAATAGCCTCTAAAGCCTGTGGCACTTTTAATTCTAAATCAACTACATTACTCATATAATATTCTCTATATATAGTATAACTAAAATCTATTATTATGTACCACTTATTAATATATTTTGTATATTGCAATATGAAGAAGTGTTTTAAATGTAATACTATAAAGCCAATTAATGACTTTCACAAGAATAAGTGCAAGAAAGATGGCTTATCCACTCAATGTAAGTCTTGCAAGAAGAAAACAAATAGAAGATGGCTTGAGAATAACAGACAAAAGAGAAGAGATTATAGAGCAAAAATGAGAGCTGAAGACCATATGTTTAAAGTGAAAGACAATTTAAGAAGTAGGTGTTGGATTGCTTTCAACGATATGTCTTTAAAGAAGAGTAAAAAAACATCTGAACTTCTTGGTACTGATTATTCCACTTTTAAAATACACATGGAGAGTCAATTTAAATATGGTATGTCGTGGGATAATTATGGACAATGGCATATAGACCACATAACACCTTTAGCATCTGCTAATACAGAAGAAGAGCTAATAAAATTATTTCACTACACAAACACTCAACCACTTTGGGCAGAGGATAACTTAAAGAAAGGTAGTAAGATATTATAAATATTTCTTATACTTAATCAATTTATCATAAGAAAATAATATAACTATTGAGTGGTTTAAGTTGGTACAAATTACTTCTTTTTAGTTATCTTAGTATAGCAGTTGGAAATCTGTATAAGTTCCCAAACTTGTGTCATAAATGTTAGGCACTTGGTTCAGTTAAATTCAGCTTAGGAATTGCGGTATTAGAACAATCTACTTTTATATCTTTTGATGCACCCCAATACCATTCACCCTAACCGACATGCAGCCATACAGTCTATTGGCACAGACACCTATTAAAGATATTAAGGGGGTGCTTCTATAAACTTTCCAATTAATCTTTATCAGCATCATACTAAAGCATGTGCTTACATCTTCTTTCCACTTTCTTCTCTAAGTTACTTCACTTGTAATTCTCTTAGGAGGTTACAACTGAGGTTCCCAAAGTGAATGAATTTATTGAATTGAGGTAATTAACCCTGCTACTTTTCATTTTACGTTGAATTCATAGAATTGACATAATTAACATAGATATTATTTATATTACGTTAAACAATCATAAGTAAACCTTATACTTAATCTAAGGCTATTTATAGCGTGTTTAAGAGGGTTTTACTGTTGTGTAGGGTGTTAGTATAATAGATTGATTTAAGTTTGTTACACCTATCATATATACTACCTATGAGAATAAATAAGATACAAAAAAAGACTATTAAATATAGGGCATAAAAAAACCCCCGATTAAGGAGGTTTAAGGCTGTTTAAATGTAGTTAATAATCTTTGCATTTTCTTTTACTTGTATATACTAACATGCCCGCCATAGCGTAGTTTATTATTCTGTTATTTAATTCCTTTTTAAAGTCTTTAAAGGTTTCAAAGTCTTTGCGGTCTATTTGGTCTATTGTTTCTTTCCCTTGTTGGGTAATGGTGTTTAAGTAAATCATGTCTTTAATCTTTTGTAAAGTGTGTCATTATATTTTCTTTTGTGCTGTTGTCTATGTAGTAAACCTCTTTACCTATTGTAATGTATAAACTACTTTCGCTTCTTATATCTATTATCATATCTTTAAATTGTTTAATATTAATTTTACTGTTTCAAAGTTAGCTTTATGATTTAATGTATTACTAATTAAAATCATTGCTATTTGTTTTTTTTGGTACTCATCTAATCTTAATAATTCTTTAGCCCATTTTTCAACAGGGTTTAAGTTCTCTATATATTCATTGTCCCCATCAGCGTAACCGCATGCCTCGGCATCTATTATGTTATGAAAGTTTGATATATAAAACATATATGAGTAATGCCATTGCAACTCTTTTTTTAAATTAGCTATTTCTGTTTCCATATTATTTAAGTTTGTTTAAGTCTGTTAATAAATCATTTTGGTAAATGTCTTTAAATGCTTTGAACATTTGGTTTAATGTTTCTTTGTTATTTGTCTTTGCATCAAAGGCTTTTATTCTCTTAATCTTTTCTAAATTGTGTTTAAATTGTTTTTGTTTCATAGTGTTTGCTTTAATGTTTCAATGTATTTTTTCTGAATGTCAACGGGTAGTTTAGTCATGCTTAAAAACTTACAATTATAATCAACTTCAAGTTCTCCATTTGCTTGAAGCAAATATATTTGTTTTTGTATTTCAACTTCATGTAAATTAGAGTCGTAAAAATACCACCTTACCCCTTCTAAGCTGTAAACAATGTCAAACCCTTCAATCGGTGTGTTTGTTTTGTTGTTTACTAAAACGTAATCTGTGTTATATAGTTTCATAATGTCTTTTATTTTATAGTTCACTTTTTATTGTAGGGAGGCAACCCATTAACCCGCCCTCTTTCATATATTGGGTCCTGTGCTTTACTAAATCATTGGTTAATATATAAGAGCCATTTGGCATAAGTATTATAAAATCTTTTTGGCTTCTACTTATCTTATATCGTTGCTTTATTGGTAATGCTTTTATTTTACTTATTAGTGTCATGTTATTAAAGTTTTATTAATTGTTTACCTATTGTATTAACCTCTTGTAATGGTATGTTATGGCAACCTATTTTAAGTATATTGTCTTTAATGCCTATTACTGTATAGTAGTCTAATTTAAAGCCTTTAATATCTTTACCCGCCTCAATTAGTTTATAAAGTACCTTTGCTTTTTTAACCTCAATTTTCACACCTTTGGAGGTTTCAACATTTGTTTTATCTAAGGACAAACGCAAAAGGCTTTGCGGTAAATTGTGCAAATAGTTTCTTTTATATGTTATAAACTCTTGTATTTGCTCCTTTTGTTTCTCTTGTTGTC
>Ga0196901_1001267_pt1 | contig 12798 bp, 12 predicted proteins | sample CB_VirMetaG_FD_169099 | JGI IMG/M metagenome (GOLD analysis project Ga0196901, IMG submission 169099) | Freshwater to marine saline gradient viral communities from Chesapeake Bay - CB_1504_1 Viral MetaG (v3) (version 3) | ecosystem: Environmental > Aquatic > Marine > Coastal | place: USA... | reverse complement strand
GCTCAACGGTGACGCGAGCAGCGGAGACCTTCACGATCCCCGCAGCGAATCTGCCGTGGCCTACGGAGACCTACGGCCCGGAGCTGGTGACGAATGGGACGTTTGATTCGGATACGAGTGGGTGGACGGCGGAAGGTTTAAATACTATTGCAAGCGTTGGTGGCGAGTTAGAAATAACTTTAAACTCGGCCGCTTTTACTGGCGCAATTCAGTATTTTTCGTTAGAAGTTGGAAAATCGTATTTAGTTAGCGGCCAAGGACGGAGAGGTACATCTGGTTCTAACTTTATTGTAAGGATTTTTGATAATACAACTACTAAACAACATACAATAACTACTACTTCAAATGAAGAATTTAGTTTTGTTTTTACTGCTTCCGGTACTTCTGGAGGTATAAAAATTCTTACAGTTGCAAGTAATGGCTCGGGAACTATTTATGCAGACAACATCTCCGTCCGCGAGCTGACGCGCTATCCCGTTTCGATCCAGATGAATGGTCGGATGACGTATGCGGATGAGGCCACCCCAGCGCAGTCAGAATTTTTAAGGTGGTACTTAGATGGCTCAAACAGCATTAGGTATTTCTTAAGAACAGATGGATCATTTACTGGTACGCTTAGGTTGTCGCAAGCGGCATCTGGGGTTTCAGATACAGTCGACTCTTCTGACGTTTATTCCCCCGGCATCTTTGTCCCCTTCAACATCGCAGGGCGTCACGGGATGACCTTCGTGAACGGCGCAGTCGATGGTGTGGCGTCTACTGCAAACACCACGCCCACGAACCTGCCAGACCTCAGCGCTACCGATCTGAACCTCGCCTACGACTACATGGGCACGGTGGAGCGCTTCCGCGTGTGGGGCCTTGACCTGGGGGACGGAGGTATCGAGCTTGCGAGTGCGCCCTCCCTGGAGCCTTCCCTGAGCCTAACCTTTGACAGCTCGGAGTCGAGCTTTGTCGTTGATGATTGGAGCGCGTAATGGGCACTAAGCAATTTGACAACTACGCCGATCTCATCACCTTCACGCGGGCTAGTGGTGGGACAGCTCTGCGCCCGATTAGCTATGGCAGTGAGCTGGTCACTAACGGGACTTTTGATTCGGATGTTAGTGGGTGGGTTGCTGGAAATAACTCTGGTTCCATTTCTTGGAACAATGGAGCGGGTGATGTCGAGAACGACGGCACTTCGTTTAATATGGGGGTCTCTTCAGGAATTACGCTAGAAATCGGTAAGGTTTACCAAATCTCAGCCAGTCTTATTTCTGAAACAGTGAGCAACTCGTATTTTTCTGTTTCTAGTCTAGTAAACAACAAGACAACAAATACCCAATTTGGTGATGTTTTAATTAGCGTTGGAGAAACAAAAACAGTAGTGTTCGTCGCAACTATCTCCACAGCATACGTTCATATTTTTGCGCAAGGCACTGGAATATCTACTTTTGACAACATCTCCGTCAAAGAAGTCCTCTTCGACCAGCCCAACGCACCTCTGACGCTGTTCAACCATCCGACCAACATCCCCCGCATTGAATACGATGCGGACGGCAATCGGCTGGGGCTGCTGGTGGAGGAGCAGCGGACGAATTTGTTTACGTATTCGGAGGATTTTAGTGATGCGGTATGGACTAAATCCAACACCACAATATCAACAAATGTGGCAACAGCGCCGGACGGATTATTGACGGCAGATAAGCTCGTAAAAGATTCCGGGTTAAATGGGCAATTTTATGGTGGCGGCGCCAGTGTGACTTCAGGAGTTATTTACACATTTTCATTATTTGCCAAAAAAGGCGAATACGATTTTATTAAAGTAGCCGGAGGGGGCGCTGCTTTTGGAAATACAGGAACAACAGTTAATTTAAACGACGGGAGTTTTACAACCGACGGAAGCTTTGTGGGGGGCGTGACGCCAGTAGGGGACGGTTGGTACAAAATAACAGCAAGTCGCACATCAAACTCAACCGGTAGCGGCTCTCTTGTAGTATTTTGTGGTAACGATTCCTCAGTAAACACGCTAGGCGACGGCACCTCCGGCGTCTATATCTGGGGCGCTCAACTAGAAGCCGGAGCCTTCCCCACCTCCTACATCCCCACATCGGGCTCCACCGCTACCCGTGCGGCGGACGTTGCGAGCATCACTGGTGCGGATTTCAAGAAGTGGTATCGGCAGGGTGAGGGGAGCGTGATTATTGAAACGACTGGGGGGCAAGCCGGCCAAAACGTGTTTGGTCTTGGCAGCGCTTTAGCCAATTCAATCGGCGCGTGGAATTTTTTTCGGGTTTATTACAATAATACATTAGAATTAAATGTAGATATTTCTCCTACAGGAAATGATCGCTTTGGAATTGGCATTAAAGTTAATAATGTGTCAGTTATCCAAGACGGCAATGTTTTATTTACTAATAGTAGCGTAAATGTCCCAGAAGTTGATAAATTGTCAATCGGGTCTGCTTCGCCACAAAGGGGTGAGTATGCAAACGGCCACATCAAATCCATCAAGTATTACCCTCGGCGCCTAACCAACGCCCAGCTTCAGGAGCTTACCCAATGAGCGAGATGCTAGAAGAAGTGATTATTGACCCCGCTCTGTCCGGGGATATGTTCCTCAAGTTTTCTGACGAGGCGGAAATGCTCTCCGTCCTGTTTCATGACGTTCCCACCGAATGGGAGACCGTCACGGACGAGGAGACCGGGGAAGTCACCAAGACCCCTATCGCCTTTGAGAGCCGGCCCAAGTATCCCAACACGGACATTATCGGAGCCATCTATCGACCCACGGGCAACACGCTCACGGACGAAAATAACAATGAGTATCCCGAGCAGGCAGCTCTTGACGGCTTCCACGTTAACATCCGGGCAGAGGCGCCTATTGAAGAACTGGAAACCTATCGAGTGTACCCCAATGCGCCAGCGCGTGTGTGGCTTTAAGGAGCTTTAACATGGAAAATGTATTCGCTATCTTCGACGTACTACCTGCATGGTTTGTAGCCCTCGACGGCTTGCTAATCGCTCTCCTTGCCGTAGCGGCTCTTACGCCTACCGAGAAAGACGACGCAGTGCTTGCGCGTGCTAAGAACCTTTTTGACAAGCTGCGTAGCCTTCTAGTTAAAAAGAATGATTGAAACTGTACTGCTGCTTAGTGCCCTTGCGGCTCTGTTTTACGCCTACTTTCAAGGCAAGAAGCAGGGCCGCAATGCTCAGCAAGTGTCGGAGTTAAAAGAACATGCAGAGTCAATCTCTAAAGGCATTAAAGCTAAGCGGGCTTTTGATGCTGATGACGCTGAGCGTAAGCGGGTGCAAGACCGTTTCAGTGAATAACTTCTGCGAGCTGTATGAGCCGGTGTATAGCCGAGATACAGATCGTCAAGAACTCCGCGACAACATTAACAGAAACAACGCTGTTTATTTGAAACTCTGCGACGAGGCATAAGGACATGCAGCAGATACAAGACAATGCGCACAAAGTTGCAGATGCCTTAACGGCTACGTCTGTGGTTAGCGCCATCACTGCCAACCTTCCGCTTATCACTGAGTGGATGCAGATGATTGCTGCGCTTATTGGTATCTGCTCTGGCTTGGCAGCGCTCCGTTTCTACCTTAAGCGTACGTCACGCTTGGATGAGGAAGACTAATGGGTGGTTTTACTATTCCGAGAGGCTATAGACTACCTTCTAACTTAAACATTCCCGGTGTTTCTGTTGTTGATTCCTATGGCGGTCAGCGCGTAGAGGTAGCGCCAGGAACCACAACGGCAGACTTAGCGCCCATTAACTTAGCTGTTTCGCAAGCAGTTAACGCAAACAATCCGGCCCTTGCGCAACGCGACTATCGCGACTTTATTGACCGCTCCGCTTTAGACTACGCAGAGATTGAGCGACGTAAAGCAGACAGCAACTTAAACACGGCTATTGGTTTGCTTGCTGCGGCTGCTATGCCGTACGCTGCGCCCGCGCTTGGTAGCTTATTAGGGGCAGGAAGCGGTTTACTTGGCTCTGCCGTAGGCGGTGGGTTAATTGGTGGCGCTACAGCAGCCGCTACGGGTGGCAGTATTGTAGAAGGCGTACTGACTGGTGGGCTGTCTGGAGGCTTAGCGGGTCTTCCTGCTAATCCAAACATACAAAACGTATTGAACGTTCCACAACAAGCAGCGTTAAAAGCAAGCACTACTGCTTTGTCGTCACTTGGCACAGCCGGTCCGTCAGTTATTGAACAAGTGTTTAGCGACAAAGACTATCGTGCTGGTGGTGTAATTCCTGAGCAGCCGTTTGAAACACAAGCGCCTATTGTTCCGCCTACAGAAGCTGGTGGTGGTGGCGCTACGCCAGCTCCTGCGCCTGCACCAGCGCCAGCCCCTACGCCTGCACCAGCGCCAGCCCCTGCGCCCGCACCGGCCCCTACCGTAGACCCTGAGCAGCCGTATCGCTACGAAGGTAATGGACGCTTTGTTAACGTACTGACTGGCGAAATCATTAATCGCATTGTCCCAGACACGTTTGTTATTGGGGACTTCTATGGATTGCCCCAGAACGTAGAGACTAACGTACCTGCACCGGCACCGCCTGCGCCTGCACCGGAACCTGTAACGCCTCCGTCTGAGCCTGCTCCTGAGCCAGAACCGGAAGAAGTTATTGACGTATTCGCTCCGCCTGACTTTGTGCTTGACACTACGGCACCGGATACGTTTGAACCGGAACCTGTACCGGAACCTGTACCGGAACCTGTACCGGAACCTGTTACGCCTCCGCCTGCGCCAGCGCCTGAGCCCGTACCAGAACCTGTACCTGAACCTGTAGAAGCTCCTGTAACGCCCGTAGAGCCCGTACAGCCTACCCCTGTACCTACCCCTACGCCCACTGTAGAACAGCCCGTAGAGCCCGTTACAGAGGCTCCTGTAGAGCAACCTGCACCGCAGCCAGATACAGGTACAGATCAAAGCGTTGCTGTAGGCGGTGAGGGTACCGGCACAGGTGACGGAACAGGTGAAGGCGACGGCAGCGGAAGTGGCAGCGGTCTAGGCGCTGGCTTAATGGCCGCTGCGGCAGGCGCTGCGTTTGAGCCGAAGTGGGGCGAGCTGTTCAAATACACAACTCTTACGCCTTACCAAAAGAAAACACTAGCACCGTACGTTGACTACATTGCGCAAGCGCGTGGCATGACGGGACGAGGAATGTTATCATGACGTATTTGGAAGTAGTCAATCAAGTGTTGTTGCGGTTGCGTGAAGACACCGTAGCAAACGTAACGGGTCTTGATGATCCCGTAGCAGAGATGGTTGTAGCGTTAGTTAACGATGCCAAGCAGCTTGTCGAAGATGCGCACACGTGGAATGCGTTACGCTCTGATTGGGCCATTGCGACCACCGCTGGCGACAACCTGTACAGCTTGACAAATGCCGGGAATTATGGTAAAATAGAGTATGTCATTAAGGATGACGGAACGGAGTTAACGGAAGAGACGCTTTACAGCTTGCGCAAACGGCAAGCCGCTTCGCCCGCCGATAACAAACCAAAGTATTATGCTGTTAACGGCACTGACGCTAGCGGCGACATTCAACTACAACTGTTTCCGCAACCTGACGCCGTATACAACTACACCGTATATGGCTTTAAGCGTCAAGCTGAGCTTAGCGCAGCCGCTGACGTTCTTCTTGTACCCTCTAAGCCTGTTGTGTACTACGCGTTAGCTATGGCGGCACGTGAGCGTGGCGAAGTTGGCGGTCAAACGGCAACAGAATTGTTTTCTTTAGCTGGTGTGTATCTTAGCGACGCTATTGCGCATGATGCTGCGCTTAACGATCTTGACAACATCTGGACTACTGTGTAATGGCGCAGCAACAGCAGAACATTACGGTTAGCGCTCCGGGGTTTCAAGGGCTGAATACGGAAGACTCTCCGCTTCAGCAAGACCCCGGCTTCTGCTCTGTAGCTGATAACGCTGTTGTAGATAAGTTTGGGCGTATCGGCTCACGTAAGCCGTGGACGCAATACACCACTGCGGTTAACGTAACGTACACGCCAGCGGTAGGCGTAACGGAAACTAAAATCGTAACCAGCCGCGTGGGCCAAGGTAACATTAGCGGTACTGTGTATGTATTAGCAACCGTTAGCGTTGACCAATACAACAGCTCTGGCTCTTTGATTCAAGAAGACCATTTTATCTGTAAGCTCACTAGCTCTGGCGGTGTCAATACGCTAGATGAGATTAGCTATCCGGCTCTTGCAGATGCTACGAAGCTACACGACGCACAGATTGTAGGCTTTAACGATAAGATTTATATCTTCAGTGAAGGCAATGAGTGCTTAGAGTTTGACGGCACTACGATTAGTAAGCTCTTTACTGGCACCAACGACGTTGATTACATTAAGCCTCAAGACAACAGCGGCACCATTGCGGCAACTATTAACGGTGACGTAGCGACTGCTGCGTATGGCCGCTTGTGGGTTAGTGGTGTAGACGGCGACTACCAAACGATTTACTACAGCGACTTGCTTATTCCTACGCAATGGTACGATGGGCGTACGTCGCCAGCAGACCCGCAGAACACTGGCGGTTTGCTTAACGTCAATGAGTATTGGCCTAGCGGTACGGACCGTATTGTTAGCCTTGTAGCACACAACGGCGCTTTGTTTGTCTTTGGACGCCAGTCTATCCTTGTGTACAACAACGCCGCTACGGGTGATCCTGCTGCCGCTGACGGCATTACGCTGGTCGATACGATTACTAACATTGGTTGTGTTAACCGCGACGCTGTATCTAACATCGGCTCTGACGTATTGTTTGTTGACGACTCTGGTGTACGCTCACTGGGTCGTACGATTCAAGAGAAGTCTGCACCGCTTGGGGACTTAACGGCTAACATCCGCCGCGAAATCAGTGACGTTATCTCTAGCACTAACGACAAGAAGAGCATTTCGCTTTCTTATTGGCCTGATGAAAACCTAACTGTTGTTAACTTTAGCGACGACTTGCAAGCTTATGCTATTGAAATGCGAGCGCCTAGCGTTACGGGAGGCAATAAGGTAACGCGCTGGACCAACACGGTTTGGAACAGAGCGCTGTATTATGAAACAGATGGCGAAGCGTACGTATTGCTAGCAAGTTCTGCTAGCGGTTATGGTTTGTTGTTATACGCTGCGGGCTCTAACTATAATAACGAGTCGTTTGAGTTTAAGTATGAGTCTAATTCGTTTACGTTTGGGCAACCGGCTAACACTAAGTTTGTAAAGCAGATTGACTACACGGTTGTGTCTACCTTAACAGATGCGCAGGCGTACGCAGGGTGGGGTTATAGTGGTCGCCTTGATTACACCAAAGCGCTGACTGTTACGGCCCAAGCGCCTGCGTTGTACAACGTAGCGTACTACAACCAGACAGACGAATACGGCCCAGGTTTAACGACTATTAAGCGCTATCGTGTTAACGCTAAAGGCAGCGGTGAAGCAGTTATTATTGGGTTTCGCACAGACATCAACGGCAACACGTGCAGCCTACAAGAGATTAACGTACAGACCCTCATCGGGAGGATTATCTAAATGAGTCTTTTTAATTTGCTAGGCGCGGGCGGAGCGCTTGCTGCTGGCTTTGAACTTTCAGAAGACATTCGTAAAGCTGGAAAGCAAGGCGCAACGGCAATCCAAGCGCTTGGCGAGCGTATGGGTGGAGAGACTGCTTTCCGAGGCTATGGCGTACAGACGGGCCTAGGACGCTCTACGATTGATCCTACGGGTAGCTTAAACGTAGGCGTAGGGCCACAGCAGGGTATGCTAAGCAGCGGTATGGGGATGTATGGGCAGGCTCAGGGCGCACTACAGAGCGCTCTTGGCGACACCGCTGCGCGTGAACAAGAAATCTTTAATCGCGCTATGGCTATGCAGAACCCAGCGTTAGACCGCGCACAGGCTGCACAGCAAGCGCGTGAGTTTGCTATGGGGCGTGGTGGTGTACGGGGCTCACAGTTTGGTGGGACTGCTGAGGATGCTGCTATGGCCCGCGCACGCGCTGAGGCTGCTAATACGGCATCGTTCCAAGCTATGCAGCAAGCGCAGCAAGAAGCGCTAAACCAAGCCAACATTGGAAACATTGCTGGGCAGCTTGGGCTACAAGGTTACCAGACGGCATTCACGCCCCTACAGCAGCAGCTTAACGCTTTGCAAGTTGGTCAGCAAGCAGCTAACATGGCGCAGACTGGGCAGCTCACTGGCGCAGGCTATCTTGCACAGCTTGGCCTTGGCGGCTTGCAGTCGCAGATTAACGCTGAATTGGCCGCTGCGCAGCTATACGGCAACCTTGCCGGTGCTGGGGCCGAAGCGCTTGGAGCTATTGATACAGGTGGTCAAGGCTTTATTGATTACATCAAGAGCCTTATTTAAGGAGCGACATCATGGCAGGACAAGACGTAAGCGCTAACCTTGGCGGAATGTTGTCGCAAATTGGAGGCGCTTTTGCGGGCGCTGGGCAGTCTGTTGGGCAAGGGCTTATGCGGCCCATTACAATGGCGTTTCGCCCGCAGCTCGACGCTAACGATGTACAGTCTTTACAAAACCAAGCAGCGTTTTATGGACGCATTGGCGACACTGCTCAGCAGCGTATGTTCACTGAGCAAGCGCTAGTTCTGGAAGAGCGTAATAGAGAAGAGGCGGAGAAGCAGCGTAAGCTTGAGGAAGGACAAGCACGCGCCACTGCTGTTTCTGAATATGGTCGCGCTGTTTTGTCTGGCAATAAAAATGCTATTGATTTAGCGCTAGAAAAAGCAAATAAAGTTTTTCAAGATCAGGGCATTGTTGCTCGGCCTTTTCTGGACGCCGAAGAAGCTTCTGTGTTTACTGCAAAGCGTCGAGAAGAAATGGCAGCAGATCGTAAGTTTGAGCTAGAAGAGCGCGGGCGTGCTACCGCTGATCGTGCTGCTTTGGACAAGCTTGCAACAAATCTTTTAAACGCTAATTCTGTGGAAGCAGCGGACGAAGCTATTAAGAACGTACCTGCTTCTATTGCAGCAAGGGCTTCTCAGCTTCGCGATGATGCTGTAAATAGAATTAATACTAGAATTGATAGGGAGCGGAGCGAGGCGGCTCTTAAGGCCCCTCTTGATACTATCAGCACTGATCTTCTTCCAGAAGAGGCAGACATTGCTCCAGAGTTAAGAGCTGGGTTTTCTAAAGCTATTGAGTCTTTTAACGAAAGAATTGAAAAACTTAATCAAGACATTGCTGACGGTAAAGCAATTTATCCCGGCCAAAAACAACAGCTTCAGCAACAACGTGCTGCTTTAGAGGCGCGTATTTATCAAGAAACTTCCGGAGCTATTAACCGTAAGTATGCTGCGGAACAAGCTGAGCAAACGATTTTTAATCGCGGAACGGAAAAGATATTGTTAAACAGCTATAGTTCTGCAGAAGTGGAGGCAGCACAAGAAGTTCCGGGTTTTAATTTAGATTATGACGAAGCAGTGCGCCGTCTTAAAAATCGTGATTTAGCTTTGCACTTTAAACTTGCTGGCAAAGAAGTACCGCCTGAGCTTGTTCAATACAAGCCCGGAGACCCGCGTTCTGTTCTTGTAGGACTTGCGATACCGTCTGGACCGGATCGTTCAGCGTTTGAAGTTGTGTCATCAGAACCAGCATCGGCCGAAGCTGTTGCGGCAGCGTCCCGTGAAGACACGCTGCTAGCAAGGCGTGCTGAATTGCTAAGTAGTGTTGACCGAAAAGGTCAAAGAGACCCCGCACTGCAAGAAGAGCTAAGCGGTATTAACGCAGAACTTGGTGAAATACGTGCCTCTAGAGCTACCGGACAAATGGGCAGACGTACGCGGCCCGCAGGGGTGACTAGCTCTTTGGGAATGCCGGAAGCTGATTTTTATTCTGGCGGTATGGAAACTGATCCGTTTATAAAATACGTAGAAGAACAAAGTAAAAACGTTACTGGTGGCCGTCGCCGCCAACAATAAGCGGAGAGTTTAGTGAAACAATACACGATTAAATACGGCAACTCTTCTTACAACGTTGTGGCTGATAATCAAGACGAAGCTATAGATAAAATAAGGGCTAGGCTTTCTAGTCAAGACGAGCTTAGCGATCTTGAAACCGCTGGCGCCGCCGCTACGCAGTTTGCAGAGAGTGCGTTTGGTATTGGTGACGAGCTTAATGCAATTCTTCGTGGCGTAGGTGGCAGTATCTATGATGTGTTCAACACGGACATGGATTTGTCGCAGGCATTAAGCGCAAACTTTGACTACAATCGCAACATTGCGGCAGCTCGTCAGCAGCTTCAGCAGTTTGAAGAAGAAAACCCACTGCTTTCTGGGGCTGCTACGGGTGCTGGTCTGCTTGCTGGTATTGCCACACCCATTGGCGTTATCGGTAAGGGCGCTAGCTTAGGCCGTGCCGCAGGAATTGGCGCTGGGTATGGTGCTGGCTTTGGCGCACTCAGCGGCGAGGAAGTAGAAGGCCGTGTTGAAGGCGCTTTGTCTGGCGCACTGCTTGGCGGTGTGTTTGGTGTTGGTGCGCAAAAGCTGGGACAGAAGCTTGACGGAATCGTTAAAAACCCTAACGCCAGCGCTGTGGACGAAGTAGCAGAAATCACCGATCAAACCAACTGGACGGATGTTAATGAAGATTTCCGCTGGTGGGACAAGATGTTTGTCGGTGTGTCTGATGCTATCCGTCGCCGCATTAGCCCAGAGCTTGGGGGCAGGGTACAGCGTGCTGATGAGTCTGCAATGCGCCAAAAAGGCATCGAAAACGCTGAGTTTGTAGAAAACACAAACATGCAAAGCGTTATCAATCTGTGGAACAAGGACGATAAGTTTGCGGGTATGGTCCTTGACTATGCGCAAGGGCAAAAGCCGGTTGGCGAGCTTATCGGTTATGTTAGCAAAGAACTGGACAGCGATGCCGCTCAAGCCCTTGTTAGGTACATAGACTGGTCTAAGAAGTCTAACGCTCTCTTTAACGAAAGGCTTGGAAAAAATCAAGACGCTACTGATTACTTGCACACACAGCGCGTAGGCAAGATTACGAAACGTCGTCAGCTTTCACGACGCGAGCGCGCCTCTGATTACATTGAAGACTTTGCAGATGATGAAATCAACATGCCTATTGACCGCGCACAGCTTAAGCGTACACGTGAGCTGGCGGAAGAGGGCTTGAATGTTCGTGACTATGCTAACCCGTTCTTGACGAATGCGCAGCGTATCCACAATAACAACCGCCTGCTACAGCTTCAAGAAAAGTTTGACATCAAGAAGCTAAATAAAGGCGCTGATGGCTTGATGGACGCACTAGAGAAGAAGTTTCAAGAGCGTGGCATCAATAAGTTTGGCTCACGTGACGCACGCAACGCTATCGCAATGATGCTCAAGGGGCAAAACAACTCCGCCAATGCGTGGATCAAGTCGCTACAGAACAGCGGCTACTCTGTGCTTGCTGGTCCGAAAACCGTACTGCTTAACTTCCACGATATTCCAACCGCTGTGTGGAATAATGGCGTTGCTAGTATCCGTGGCTTAGTGAACCGCGCCGCCAGCAAAAGCGCAGACGTACGGCGCTTGGGTATTGAGCAAAACTACGGGGAATTTATTCAGAATATCCCGGCAGCTAGCAACAAGCTTAGCGCTGGAGAACGCGCCGAAATGATTACTAAGTCCATTACAGATAAGGTGATGAAGTTTGGCGGCTTCCAAACTGCTGACCGTGTGGCTAAGAATCAAGTGCTTAAGACTGTAGCCCAAGACACGCTGGATCGTGTGAATAACAACACACTACGCCAGCGCTGGGGCACCTACTTCAAGCCATCTGAAATGGCACGTATTGAAGGAGCGGTTAAGCGCACTGGTGGTGACGTTACGAAGATGAACGCTAAGGAGCAGAAGCTGTACGACGAGCTGCTTACGCTTGGGCTTGGACAGCAGCAGCTTATCTCGGCAGCGGGTCGTCCCATTGGCTGGCTTAACAACCCCAACCTACGCCCGCTGTGGATGATGCGCGGCTTTGCCATCAAACACAACACGCTGCTTAGCGAAAAGATTGTTGATAAATGGAAGGCAGGCGATAAAGCCGGAGCCGCTAAAGCAGCAGCTACGTACTTAGCGCTTCCTGGCATCAGCTATGCGGGCATGAACGTAGGCCGTAACGAGCTGTTTAAGGAAGACTATGAACCCAGCGCTGAAGAGTTTATGTTCTCGCTTCTTGACTCTGTGCTTGGTCCCATCACGCTAAACAGCATCGGTGTGGGTAGCAGCTACGAGCGCTCAGAGCTTGTTAAAGACCCTGCCAAGGCAATCTTGTCCTCTGCGCTTCCGCCTACGGGGTTGTATGGTGACGTTGCTGAAGGTATTGTGCAAGCCATTGCGCGGGAAGATGCAGACGAGCTTGGTAACATTGTTGCGGACCACCCGCTATACAAACAATGGGCGGCGTTCTTCGACTAAAGCGCAGCGCCCGCTGAGCAGCACACTCGGCGGGCGCGTTGCTTCCTATAAGTCCTCCTCTTTCACGAAGATGCCGTACTGCATCCTCCCCTTACGGTCCTTAATCTTGTTGTAGCTAACCTCTAGCGCTTGCTTTATCGTAAAGCCGTGACGCGTCGCAATGTTAATCAGCACAACCAACACGTCACCTAGCTCGTCACGCAAGTCGAAGCCGTCGTGAATGTCCTGCTCCAGCTCGTCTACTTCTTCACGTAGCTTACGCATTTGTGAGCCGTCAGTGCTGCCGTCGATTAGGTCGCGTGCGTCATGCCAGTCAGCGACTAGCTGTTCAAGTTCTGCAAAGGTAAGCGTGTCAAGCGTCACTTAAGAATCTCCCT
>Ga0196901_1001265_pt1 | contig 12813 bp, 8 predicted proteins | sample CB_VirMetaG_FD_169099 | JGI IMG/M metagenome (GOLD analysis project Ga0196901, IMG submission 169099) | Freshwater to marine saline gradient viral communities from Chesapeake Bay - CB_1504_1 Viral MetaG (v3) (version 3) | ecosystem: Environmental > Aquatic > Marine > Coastal | place: USA... | reverse complement strand
ATAAGCTCATGGATATATTCGTACAAGATTGTGATAAGTGTTATGCACCTTACTGGGAGGATGAACTATTTAATGGAGTTTGTTCTAACTGTTGTGAGATTTGTAAAGAGGAAGAATAAAAAAAAAATTTTTTTCACACTTAATTTACAAACAATATTATATTGGTTACACCTAAGAAAGTCTTAGGTATTGTGTAGGGGTACACAATTAGAAAAAGAAAAAGCTGAAAATCATATAGACAATTTGTGTGTTGATTTAAGTTAATTCATTTTCTTTCATAAAGTTAGGATTAGGTGCGAGGACCTACAAAGGATAAGGAAAAGGGTTGCAAGACCTACCCATAAGTGATGGTAAAACAACTGCCTAAACTAACTTAAAACAGTAAATGGACAGACTGTACGACAGAACGCCACCATGTGTGGCGTTTTGTGTTATTATGATGCTATGCCTTTACAAAGTGGTAAATCAAAAGATGTGGTAGCAGCTAACATAAAAAAACTTATGGAAGAAGGTTACCCACAAAAACAAGCGATTGCCATTGCAATGAGTAAGGCAGGAAGGAAAAAAAAATAATGCCAAAAGGTATGGGATACCCAAGAGGGATGAAAAAAGCTACTAAGAGAAAAACAGCTAAAAAGAAAAAATAATATGGCAGAGTACCAAGGTAAGTCAGTTAAGTTAGATAGTCCTTCTAGGATTCAAAAAGGTGAACCTGGGTATGGTCGTAAAAAATTTAAAGTCTATGTTAAAGATGGTGATAGAGTAAAAAGGTTATGTTTGGAGACCCAAATATGGAAATCAGAAAAGATAACCCAGAAGCTAGAAAATCATTTAGAGCTAGACATAAATGTGATACAGCAAAGGACAAGACTACAGCTAGATACTGGTCTTGTAGAATGTGGTAATTATGGGAAAACAAGTTAGTTGGATGTGGGGTGATAAGAGACATTATGGAACTCTTATTAGAGAAACAAAAACACATAAGTATGCCAGAACAGTTAATGGCAAAGTCAAAAAAATAAAAAAGCAGTAAGTTATGGGATATTGGGGCGTTCCATGTCCAGAATGTAAAAAAATTTTGTCCTTAATGTATGGAGAAAATGATGAGTACCCTAAATTAGTTTGTAGAAATAAAGAGTGCAATAAATATGCCAAATAGATTATGTTATGCAGGAGGTTGCCATAGACCTTTACCTAAAGGTAGGTCAAAATATTGTAGCGATAGATGTCATAACAGAATTGCACAACAAAAGAAAAGGGCAAAGAAAAAAGGTATTGAATGGAGTCAAGAAGATGATGTCCTTAATATACCTAGTCAGACAAATGTACAAAGTAGGCGTGGTAAAGTTTATACAGATTTAGTTGAGTCAGGTCTTGGCAAAGACATTATGGCTAAAAAAATAACTAGGTCAGAAGTAGCAAAGATATTAGAGACATCTGTAGCTTCTGTATCTATGGCATATAATGCGTATTTAGAAGATTTAGAAAACGAATTACAACAAGAAAACTGGGAACTACCACAAGTTGCAGAAGTTGCACTAACAGAGTTTTCAGATTTTAGAGATAGATATTTTCAAACAGAAACAGGTGCTGCGTATCAGACAGCAGACTTCCACGAAAAGTGGATAAACTCAATTATGGAAGCCATAGATAATGGAGACCAACAAATGATATTAAGTCCACCACGACATGGTAAGACAGATTTGTTAATTCACTTTGTAGTATGGCTTATATGCAAAAACCCTAACATAAGAATTTTATGGGTAGGTGGTAACGAAGACATTGCAAAGAATGCAGTTAGCTCTGTTATTGACCAATTAGAAAATAATGAATTATTAATAGAAGAGATATGTGGACCTGGACCAAAATTTAAACCACAAAACAGAAGTGGTAAAGCCTGGTCTCAAAATGGTTTTACTGTAGGTACTAGAACAGTAACAGGTATCAAATCTCCTACAATGGTAGGTATTGGTAGAGGTGGTAAGATACTCTCCAGAGACTGCGATATTATTATTGCTGATGACATTGAAGACCACAGTTCTACAATGCAACCTGCATCAAGAGAGAACACAAGAAACTGGTGGACAACAACATTAGGTAGTCGTAAAGAGGAACATACTGCTATGGTCGTTATTGGTTCAAGGCAACATTATGATGATTTATATTCACATCTATTAGAAAACGAATCTTGGAAAACAATCGTAGAAGAAGCACATGATACAGGATGTAACTTACCTGACTGGGAGGAACAACAACATCAGAAATGTATGTTGTGGGGTGAGAAGAGAACTTACAAATGGTTAATGGACAGAAAGAGAGCAGCAGAAACTACAGGTGGTAGAGCAATCTATGAAATGGTTTATTTGAATGTAGCTATGCCAGATGGACTTGCATTATTTGACAGAGTAGAGATAGAGGAATGTAGAGACCAAAAAAGAGAGATAGGACATATACCAAACAATGTACGACTTATTGCAGGACTAGACCCTGCATCTACAGGATATCAAGCGTGTTTCTTATGGGGTTATCATCAAGGTGATGACAAACTGTACATGATAGATATGGAAAACAGTTTAGGTGGAGGTATTCCACAAGCATTAGAGATTATTAAAAAATGGTATACAAAATATGGATTAGCACATTGGGTTATTGAAGAGAATGGTTTTCAGAGAGCAATTAGACAAGACCAATCAATTCGTGAGTTTGCAGGTAAGCATGGTATATTTTTAGAGGGTACTCAAACATATAGTAACAAGCATGACCCAATTTATGGTGTTACTGCTATGCGACCATTGTTTGAGCAGAAACTAATTAATTTACCTTATCGTAGCTTTGAAGCACAAGAGAAGGTAAACTTATATACAAGTCAGTTAGTGTATTTTAGTTCTGCACAAAATAAGAGTAGAACTGTAGGTACAAAATCTGATATAGTTATGGCTAGTTGGTTTCCTATGAAAACGATAAGGCGTTTACAGAAGGAAAGACTTGCTACAATGGGTATGGATTATAGTCCTAGTTTTAGTGGCTATGAAACAATGAATATAGATTTAGATACTTGGAGATAAATGGTAAAGACAGCAGATGAACTCTACAGCAGAGTTTATGAATTACGACAATTACATTCTGACTATGTAGGTGATAAAGAAAACATCAGAGCAATTATGAATGGTGGTGCTGATGGATTAAAAGCATTACTTGGTAAGAGTATGCGTGATATGGATTACAGACAATTACCTGCACCAAACTTATTAGTATCTGCATTAGAGAGATTTGCACAAAAATTAGGTAGAGCACCAGATTTAAAAGTAGATATCTTTAATGATAAAGATTCAGAGAGAGCTACTAAAAAAGCAGAGAAGCTAGAGAGAATTGTACATAGCTATGATGAACATCAAAAACTTTATAAGCAATTACCACAAGTAGGTAGATGGCTACCAGGTTATGGTTTTGCTGTATGGGTACTAAAAGAAAAAAGATGTGCTAATGGTGAGATATATCCAGTAGCAGAATTAAGAGACCCATATCATTGTTACCCAGGACACTTTGGTCCAGAACAACAACCAGAAGAGTTAGCTATTGTCTATAGAGTTCCTCATAAAACATTAGCTCAACAATATCCAAAATATAAAACTTTACTATTAGAGGAAGTAGATTCTGAATACAACACTATGGCATATATGTCAAGTTATGACAAGACTTGGGCTAACCAAGATGGCACAGGTAAAGTTGTAGCAGAATATTATGATGCAGAGGGTACTTACATATTTTTACCAGAGAATAAAGTTATCTTAGATTTTATTCCTAACCCATTAAAATCAGGACCACGATTTGTCGTAGCTAAGAAATTTAGTTTTGACCAAATGCAAAGTCAGTTCCATCATGTAATTGGACTTATGGCTAATATGGCAAAAATCAATGTTCTATCTGTCATTGCAATGGAAGATGCTGTGTTTACAGAAACCAACATCATTGGAGAGATAGAATCTGGACAATATAAGAAAGGTAGATTCGCTGTTAATTACTTGACCCCTGGGTCTCAAATTAGCAAACCAACTAATAATTTACCTTATCAGTTGTTTCAACAGATAGATAGACTTGAACGCCATTTAAGATTAGGTTCAGCTTACCCTGTATCTGATGATGGTCAAAGTCCTAACGCATTTGTTACAGGTAGAGGACTAGAAGAACTAGGACAATCTGCATCTCTTCATGTAAGAGAATATCAGACTGTAATTAAAGATGCGTTAGAAGAACTAGATTCCAAACGATTAGAGTGGGATGAAGTTATGTATGGTGGCACAAGAAAACCATTAGTAGGTTTTAGAAATGGAACTGCATTTAAAGAAACTTATGACCCTGCAACAGATATAGCAGAAGTATATCAAACAAGAAGGGTATATGGAGTTATGGCAGGATTTGATGAGCCACAAAAAGTTATAACTGGTTTGCAATTATATCAACAAGGAATTATTGATAAGCAAACATTACAAGAGAATATGGATGGTTTAGATAACATATCTCAAATAGACAACAGGATTAATGCAGAAAAAGCAGAGAATGTATTATTTGAATCATTAATGCAACAAGCTGCACAGGGTAATCCTAAAGCAACTATGGCAGCAATAGAGATAAGAAAAAATCCACAGAATATGACTGCTATATTAGATAAGTTTTACACACCAGAAGAACCTCAAATGACTCCAGAGGAAGCTGCTTTGGCAGGTGCAGGTGCACCAGTTCCACAAGCAGAACCAGATATAGCATCTGTACTTGCACAATTATCAGGAGGATTACCACCTGAACAATTAGCAGCAGGTCCAGGATTGCCACCAGGAGGTCCACTTGGCTTATAATTTTTCAGATAACAATACTAAATTTTTTAATATAATTAATGCAGAAGATTGGGATATTCCTGAGATAGATGAAAGTCCAACTATATTTAGAGACTTATTTGTACAAGGAGATGTTCCATTAGGTGCATTTATTTTACCAACATCTTTACCAGGTATATGGTTTAGTATAAGTATGGGATTTGAAATAGAAAATCCAGATGAGGATAACAAAGATGCCAGGTGGTAGAAAAACAAAAATAGATGGTGCATTTCAAGATGTTACTTTAAAACCAATTCCAGGTTCTGATGAGTTTGGTGGATATAAAGCACAAGAAAATCAAATAGATGCAGTAGGTACACCACCTGCTGATATGTTAATACCACAAGATGCAGCAGCTATGCAATATAAACCAGAAGATATATTTGCTAAATTTACTGAAAGAGAAGATGAATCAGGATTAGCTGATACACAGGCACAGGAAGTTGTCAATTTACCAATAGATACAAATCTTGATGTAATTAAAGAGATTATTCAAAATAACTATGGTTATAAGATAAGAAGAAGGTTTAGGTAAATGTCGTTATGGACAGACTGGGGAGAAAACTGGTTAAAAAGATATAGAGAAGAAGAATCATATCTTAAACAGTTAGACCAAGCAGAAAAAAATATAGGACCAGAAGCACAAAATCTGGCAAACAAGTATGAGCAATTAGAATCTCTTACACCTAATGAAGACCCTAACTTGATAGCTGCAGCAGCAGATATGAATTTATCTGATTCACAATATATAGAATTATATAAGCAAACAACTAACCCTGTAGTATATAACGAAAACAACAGAAGTTCAGAAGTAAATAATCAAGTTAAACAACATTACAACTGGAAACTTGAATTAATGAAAAAATTAACATTAACTAATTTTTATTTAGGAACAAAAGAAGGTAAAAGAAGATTTGGGAAAAAATTAGGTTCATATTTTTTTAATGGTTCAACTATATTTTTAGAATCAATTATCCAAGGTTTAGATAAATCAGCTATAGATTACAACACAGAATATCAAGCAGAATTAGAATCACAACTTAATAAAGAGAACAAAACATTACAAGATACTATATCTGTTGCAGGTTATGAAAAACTAAAAGATAATGAAATGCCAGTAATACCTGCTATCAAAGCTCACACATTAGCTACAGGTAGATATTTTGGTGGACAGTTACAAAAGATATTTAATAGAAATAGTTACTATGACCCATCAGTTAAAGCAAAACAATTTTTAGCAGCTAGAGGATTAGTAGATGAGGAAGGTAATCCTGTAATTGCTAAAACCAATTTAGATGTTTTTCAAGAAATATTTCCTGATTTGTTAAGTGAAAAGATAGAAATAAGACAAAACGAATTAGGTAGAGAATTAGACTTTGCAGAAAAAACTAGATTATACATTGACACAATAGATGAGATTATAGACCCAGAAACAGATGATAAAGGGTTTGCAGAGTTATTAGCACAATCACCAGAGTTTGATGAAGTCAGAGATGTTAGGGAAGATTTAGCATCAGAAGGAATACCTATAACCATAGGTGATGGTTTAGTGTTTGGTGCTACTGGTAATTTAAGTTCTAGTTATGGACCAGGCAATGCTATTACAGAGTTTATAGATGAACAATTTGATAACTTAGAAATACAAGCACAGGAGTTATTAGACCAAGGAAGAATTACTGGTACTGAATATTATGAATTACTAGATGAAGCAGAGACAGCTAAAAACAATGCTATAAAAGATTTAGGGTATCAAAAAGAATACAGCATGGCAGGATTTCTTGCAGGTGGAATTAATGTTGCTAAATATATTTACTTAGACATTTTAAATTACATTATACCAGGTTCTGGTTTAGCTAAAAGAGCTTCTAAAGATTTAGATGAAGTGTTTAGTTCATTCCCACAACAAATTAAAAAAGGATTAGATGAAGGTAAGACACTTAGAGAAATTTATGATGAAAATATAGAGACATTTAAAGCTATGGCAGATATGTTTATAGTTGCAAAAGAAAACAATAAGCCAATAGCTGTTCCACTTATTAATCAAGGATTTCACCCAGACTTTGCATTTAAAGTACAAGCAGCAGATACAACTGCTGATGATATCTTAAAAGCATTTGAAGATGGTATTGAGAATGGTTATGTTGCAGATTTATTTTATGGTGGAAGATTTTTAGGTAGAGGTAAAAATAAATATTTACAAACTAAAGTATTACAGGAAAATAGATTAGAAGCTATAAAAAATACAGATTTAGATGAAGGTATTGTATCTAACAAAATAAGAGGTGGAGGAGTTAGAGACCAATTACTTGCACAAGATATTAAATTACCACCATTAGAAACACCAGACTTAGATGACATAAAAGGTTCTATGGAATACTTCACACGATATGGTGCATTAGGAAAAGTACCAGAGGGAAGATTAGAAGAGTTAGCTACAGAGTTTTATACAGCAATAAAAAATGGTGAACTTATGGAAGCTAAAAGAATATTTAATGACAAGCTAGTAAAAACAGAAATAGGTTTACAACTTAAAAAACTATATGGAATGACTGATAGTGAAGTAGATGAGTTCTTTAACAAATATTATTTTACAAATGAAAAAATGGGATTTGATGACAATATGTTTAAACCAATGTCTCCAAGTAGAAACCCAGATTTTTACGACCCAACTGAAGTAGACATTATTACAGAGAAAATGTTTAGTGATGTTGTTAGTGAGAATGATATGATTGCTGCTACTAAACAATCACTAGAGTTATTTTCACAATTAAAGAATTTGAATATACATGGACCTGATGTTATTGGATTAGTAAGAGCAACATCTGCTAAAAGAAGATTAAGAGCAAAACTACTTAATACAGAAGGTTATGAAGATATATTTGAGATTGTTAGAAAAGCTGCAGATGAAGGTAAAGATGTAGAGTTTTGGAAAGAGGGAACAGAACTAAATGAGTTGTTAAGAGATGTTCTTGATGATTTTCCTGAACCTAATAAATTATTTCAAAGACTAGAGTCATCAACACAATCTATAGATGATTTTACATTTGGATATATGAAAAATGCAGCATATCCAGGTATGTTATTGTTTAGAGCTAACTACCCATTAAAACTAGCAATAGATGGACAAATAAAATTTAAGTTATTTGGACTAAGAACTTTGTTTGAAAACCCATTTGAATATTTTAAATTAATGCTTAATGACCCAGATGGTATGTTAGCAAAAGCATTTGGTATAAAACCAGATACATTACTAACTGGTCCATACAGAACAGCTAAAGAGATACAGCTATTAGATGGTTATTTACCACCTAGGTTAAGACAATCATTAGGTATGTTTTCAGCAGATACACAACAGTTTGGTATTCCAGAGTTAGGTCAAATATTTGCTACAGATATTAGATTTTTTGATGATAGATTTATTACAAATAGTGCTCATGTATTGATTAATAAACAAAGTCCTCAATGGGGAGATGCTTATGTGTATTTCTTATATAAGTACATTGATGATGATTTAGCACCAATAATTGCTGCTATGAAAAGAAAAGAATACACCATTGAACAAATGGCAGATGTTTTGCAATCAGAGGAATCTATATTAAAAATTATTGATAATATTAATAGTTCATTAATAAGAAGAGGTCCTGCACAAAGAACTTACGAACAAGGACTTATCAAAACTAGAGAAGACTTTGTAAGAGTTGCACAACACCTAAGTCAATCATTAGACAATTACACAGGTGGAAATAAAGAACTATTAGATATTATTGCAGATGCAAAAGTAGGAGATATTAATTTAAGAAACATTGAGTCTGTTACTGGAGAAAACAGTAAGAAAGCTGCATCAAAAATAAAAAGAATTGCAGATAAGTATAAAGATAATTTACCTTATGAAATACCACTTCCAAAAAGAACTGCAGAAGAAGCACTTGAACCATCAGCTACAAGAAGACAAAGAATGTATGGTGGATATAGAAACTTACTTAACTCATTGTTTTTTGCTACATCACAGGGTGAAGGTAGCTTAGTTCGTATTCCATTAATTAAACAAGTATATAACTTAGGTGTAGATTCGTTTTCTGTATTTGGTACAAAAGATGCTTTACAAGATATGTTGAAACAACACTTTGACCCAGATAGCTCAATTAACTTAAACAAAAAAGTATTAAAGTCTGTACAAAAAGAATTAGAAAGAGCAGAACATACTCTTAAAGATTATGATGAAGTCCTTAATAAATTTATTAAACCTAAAGTAGTACAACAAACATACAAAGATGTTACATCATTTATTGCTACTGTTTTTACAGAGCAAGGACAAAAGTCTGCTAATTATTTAGCAAAGACTGGAAGAAATGCAGACAGTATTAAATTTACTACAGACATACAAGAAGCAGAGAGTGCTGTGTATGGTGCATCTAATAAAATTGCAGAAGGAAGATTAGGATTTGATGATTCTAAAGTTGGTACTTATGTAGCTAACTTTACAAAGAATGAAGTTATTTATAATGGCAATTTCTTTGATAACAAGATAGTTAAAGATGTGTTGCAAAATACATTAGATAGTGGTTATGGTGCAGATGATATTGACCTTATTGTAAAAGAAGCTATTGAGTATTTATCTACACCAGGTGCTAACAAAACAGGATTAGAAAATGTATTAGGTTTAAATAACAAATATACAAACTTAGATACACTAAAAATTAAATTTCAAAATACAGTTAAGAAAAAAACAACTCCTGGTAGATATACAAACATTGATACACATGATGTAGGTAACACAACTATAGAGAGAATATTAAAGAAAAAGATTGGCATTGCTATACCAAAAAGAATGTGGGATAAAAACCAAGAACAATTAATTGATGATGTCTATGAATTTGTACAGAATAACAAAAATGGATTCAGTATAGATTTAGGTAATCCTGAATTATGGGGTAAAGAAGCAGCATTATTTGTATCACCATATAAAACTAGAAGTTTAGTTAAGTCAGGAAAAGATTCTATAACAAAAGAAGTAATAGAATTTTTTATAAGAGAAAATCAAGATTTACTTAGGAAGACAGACCATGTACTAGGAGGTTGGTTTGACCCTGCAAGAAATCAATTCCACTTAGATGTATCAGTAAAAATTAATAGAGGTGTAAAAGATACTAGCGTTAAAGCAAGTAAAGATGCTTACAGCAGAGTTAAATATTTAGGATTAGCAGGAGACCAAATATCTTTTGGAGAAACATATTTAATTAAAGAAGGTGATGAGATTGTTGATACAGTATTTAGATATGATGATACAAACGAAATTATAAACAATGCAGCAACTTATAACTGGTTAAGAACACAAGGTTCTAAATTATTAACAGATACACAAAAGAAAATATTTGGTGATGAAACTATCGTAAGAAATCCTGGTTATTTAAAGAGCAGACAAGGTGTTGAAATAGCAGAAAGAGCACTTAATGCTAATAAAATATTTGAGAAAATGAACATTAAGGGAATATTTAACAGAAAAGAAAAAACATTAGAAGTATTTAATCCTGCAAAGAACAGCATTATGCAAAATCTAAATGAGTGGAGTTACACACAAGTATTAGATATGAATGATGTTAGAGCAAACATTAGAAGAAACATGAGTTTTGAAGACATACATCAAAGGTCAGTAGAGTTGGCAATGGAAGCTATGACTAATCTGCTATACAACTTGACTGATAGAGGTTACTTTGCACAAGCATATAGAACATTCTTTACATTCTTTGAAGCATGGCGTGAGTACACAGGTAGATATGCTTTATTAAGTGCTAATAATCCTAAAGCACCTTATCAAATTGCACAGGGCTATAGAAAAGGTGTAGAAAATAATGTCATTATGAAAGATAGATTTGGCGATAGTTATTTATTTATACCTACAGAAGGTACACCATTACAAGCATATAACAAATCTGATGGTAATGGATTATACACAGAAGATGTATCAGATGAAGATTCAAGAGTATATATAAAAAGGTCTATGCCATTAGGTGCATTAGGTGTTGGTGGTAATGGGTTTGCACCTTCTTTAGGATTAGGTTCTACAATACCACTTGGTATTTTATTAAAAGATAAACCAAGAGCTAAAAAAGCAGTAGAGAATTTCTTAATGGCAGGTTATCAATTACCTTTTACAGAAGACCAATATGACTTAAAAGATATACCAGGTGAGTTTATTGAGATGGCAATACCTTCAGTAGCAAAAAATTGGTTTAATGCTATTGCAGACAATATAGGTTTAGAAGGTATAGATGAAGATATTTACTTATTATCTACCACTAGAGCACTACAAATTGCTGCACAATTACATCCAGAGTTAGCTAGTGATACAGAAGCACTACAAGCTAAAGCTGCAGTAATAAGAGATAACATATATTTATTACAAGCATGGGATAGATTTATTAGTCCATTCGCACCTAAATTAAATGTTCTTTACAAGATAGAAGGTAATCAAACAAACTTTGAAGAATGGTACGACAAAGAAGGATATGAAGCAGGAATATTCTATAACAATATGGTTGAGTTAGCTGCTATACATGGTTTCTACCAGGATATGAGAAAACAATGGTCATCCATATTAGGTCCTAGCCAAGGTGATTATTACGCACTTATGGAAGTAGTAAGATTATTAGGACTAGATAAGTATGATTTACAGACACAGTTTACTTCTGCAGGTATGCAAGTTAAAGGTAAGACTGTACAACAAGCAGGTAGAATAGCTAGAACAACTGAAGAGTATGACTTTGTATTATCTCATCCAGAACTAGCTAAAAAATATGGTCCAGTATTTACATATTTCTCTAAGAACTTAGATGAAGGAGTTATAGACTTTAGTGGTTATCAAAGCATTAAATCATTAGGATTAGTTACGCCTAAGACAGAAGAACAATTTTTATTAGATGTACAAACATACTTAGCATCAATCGTACAAAGAGCAATGAAGGATGATAAGTTAACAAGTTTAGAATCTACAGGATTAACAGATGATGCAATTATAAAAGCAGAGAATGCAAGAATAGATGCAGCAGTTCGTAAGATGTTCCCTGCAGCAATGGGTGATTCAGAAGCATATAACTTATTACTAGGTGGAGAAACTGCAGAGAGAATAGATAACACTATAATGGTAGATTTTCTTCTAAGAGCAGCACAAGATAGTGAGATGGAACAGTTTGAATTAACACAGTATTTACAAGAATACTTTGCAGAAAGACAAGCAGCAATAAATGCAGTTAAAACAAGTGAAGGTTATCCAGATGATAAAGGTGCAATGAACTGGATTACAACAAGCTCATCAGCTAAAGCACAAGATGTAAGACTTGCATTATACACCAAAGGTTATGAGATTATAGATAAATACCCATTATTTATGGTAGTATTTGATGAAGTACTTGTGAACGAAATAGATAGATTTGGAGTTGAAGAGTAGTGGTTAATTTTCTTATGCCAGATAAAGAATTAAAAGAAACAAAAGGACCAGGAGATATAGTAGATGAAGTTCTTGGAGAAGATGATAAAATTTTACCTAGTGGAGATTCTGCAACACAGTTTTATTTAGATTTACTACAACAACAAGTATCAGACCCAAACAAACCTCTTGGTACAAATTTCCAAAAAGTTTATGAAGTAAAAGAAAAAGATGATGAAGGTAATGTAATTACTGACCCACAAACAGGACTGCCTAAAGTAAAAGAAATACCTGCTGAAATATTTTTAACATCTGATTTATATCAAGAAGAAAGAAGAGCAATCTTTGGTTCAGGTGAAGCATTTAAGAATATTTATTATCAGAAAGATATAACAATACAATTTAACTCTTTACCTGTAGGTATGAGAATAGAAGCAAAAAACTTAATGGCAGATGCAGGATTAATAAACTTAAACAAAACTTATGGAACTTTATTAGATAATGAAACAGCTAAAGGT
>Ga0196901_1001263_pt1 | contig 12834 bp, 9 predicted proteins | sample CB_VirMetaG_FD_169099 | JGI IMG/M metagenome (GOLD analysis project Ga0196901, IMG submission 169099) | Freshwater to marine saline gradient viral communities from Chesapeake Bay - CB_1504_1 Viral MetaG (v3) (version 3) | ecosystem: Environmental > Aquatic > Marine > Coastal | place: USA... | reverse complement strand
CACAGACACAGTTTAAATTGCTTAGACGATATCACTGGTGAATCTTCAGAAGTCCAAGCAATCTGCAACGCAGTATGGACTGACGAACTGAAAGCAGCTTATCAAGCATTTTTAGATAGCCAAAACATAGGAGAATAATAAAATGAGCATATCTTATGAATGGAATGTAAACACAGTTGATGTGTACCCATCCGAAGAAGGTCACAGCAATGTGATTTACAATGTACACTGGCGTTTGAACGCTACCGATACTGAAGTCGATGCAGAGGGTAATCCTTATGTTGCTTCGGTCTATGGTACTCAAAGCCTTGACACTTCAGACCTATCTAACTTCACAGACTTTGACAGCGTGACAAGTTCACAAGTACAAGGTTGGGTTGAAGCTGCTATGGGTGAAGAAGCTGTACAAGGTTTGAAAGATGGATTAGATGCTAATATCGCAGACCAAAAGAATCCAACTTCTGTTACCAAAACTTTGGTAGCGTAACATGGAACTGTCAGCGTATATCGTTTGGAACGTTTTTATAACGCTTGTTCTTGCTCCACTGCTTTATAGCATTAGACAGAACAGTAACGAGATACAAAGAATCGGTATACTGCTGAACAGGACCCGTGAAGAACTTGCAAAAGAATATGTAACTAAACAAGAGCTTAAAGACGATTTTGAAATGCTTATGGAGCGTGTAACAAAAATCGATGAAAAGCTTGACAAATTGTTTGAAAGACAGTAAAATAAATTAGTAGATATATAATAAATGGCAATACTTGATACATTAAAAAAACGTGCAGGAGCTGTAACTAAGCCAACACCAAGTGTTCCAGTAAAACCAACTCCTACAACTTCTTCAACAAAAAACCCTCCTGTTACACCAAAGCCAACAGGTCCAAGTCAAGCACAATTAGAAGCAGCTCGTAAAGCTGAAGAAGCTCGTAAAGCTGAAGAAGCTAGGAAAGCTGAAGAAGCTAGAAAAGCTGAAGAAGCTCGTAAAGCTGAAGCAGCTAGAAAAGCTGAAGAAGCTCGTAAAGCTGAAGAAGCTAGAAAAGCTGAAGCAGCTCGTAAAGCTGAAGAAGCTAGAAAAGCTGCTGAAAGTAAAGCAAAAGCTGAACAAGATAGAAGAGATGCTGAAGCTAAAAGATTACAAGAACAACGAAGAAAACTAGAAGAAGCTGAAAAAAATCGTAAAGCTGCTGAAGCTAAAGCACAAGCTGAAGCTAAACGTAAAGCTGACGAAGCTAGAAAAGCTCAAGAAGCTGCTGAGAAAGCTAGAAAAGAAGCTGAAGCTAAAGCAGCTGCTGAAGCAAAACGAAAAGCTGATGAAGCTGTAAGAGCTAAAGCAGCAGCAGCAGAAGCTGCAAGAAAAGCTGTTGAAGCTAAAAAAGCTAAAGATGCTGAAGCTGCTAGAAAAGCAGCAGCAGAAGCTAAACGTAAAGCTGAGTTAGCCCGTCAAGCTGAAGAAGCTAAAAAGAAAGCTCAAGCAGAAGCTAAACGTAAAGCTGATGAAGCTGCTAAAAAAGCAGCAGAGGATGCAAGACGAAGAGAAGAAGCAGCTAAAAAAGCTGAAGAAGCTCGTAAAGCAGCAGAGGCTAAAGCTAAAGCTGAAGCAGAAAGACAAGCAAGAGAGAAACAAAAATTAGCAGAAATGCAACGTAAAGCTGAAGAAGCTCGTAAAGCTGCTGAAGCTAAGGCTAAAGCAGATGCTGCTAAAAGAGCTGCCGAAGCTAAGGCTAAAGCTGAAGAAGCTAGAAAAGCTGCTGAGGCTAAACGCAAAGCTGAAGAAGCTAGAAAAGCTGAAGAAGATAGACGTAAAGCTGAAGAAGCTAGAAAACAAAAAGAAAGAGATAGATTAGCAGAAATGCAACGTAAAGCTGAAGAAGCTAGGAAAGCTGAGGAAGCTAGAAAACAAAGAGAAAAAGATATGGCAACTAAACCTAAACCTACACCTAGACCTAATCAAGAACCTGAGCCTAGACCTACTCCTCCTAAGTCAACGCCTCAGCCACAACCTGCACCTGCACCTCAGCCAAAGCCTACTCCTGCTCCTGCTCCTGCACCTTATAAACCACAACCAACAGGACCAGAAGATGGAAGACCTGTACCTACGCCTCCAACAACACCGAGACCAGAGCCTACACCACAACCTGCTCCTACACCACAACCTGCTCCTACACCACAACCTGCACCTCAGCCACAACCTGCACCTGCACCTCAGCCACAACCTGCACCATATCAACCACCAACAGCTTATCAGCCACCTACAAGACCACCTGAGCCTTATCAACCACCGGTTACTACACCTCCACCAAGCGAAGGTCAACCTCCTGTAACACCACCTACTACACCTAAACCAGCTCCAACTCCGGGTGAGCCAGAGCCGGGCTATGGTAGACCACCCTATGATGATGGTTACACACCTCCGGGCTATACACCTCCGGGCTATACACCTCCGGGCTATACACCTCCGGGGTACACACCCCCAACTACTCCTCCTCCTGCGGAACCAACTTTTCAAGAAACAAGAGAAGAAAGAGTAGCACAAACAGGAGAACAAGCTCAACAAATGGCTCAAGGTATTTTACCAGAAACTATTCCACAAATACCTGACCCAGAAAAAATAAGCACAGAAGGTACAGAAATAACTCCAGAAGAAGCTGCTAACTTACAAATGAAAACTACAGAAGAAGCTAAGGCAGCTACTGTAGGTGCTGTATCTCCTGAACAAGTATCGGTTATTGATGATGTTGCTAAAGCTTCACAAGTAGAACCTTTTGAAGCTGCAACAATTGGAGCAGAAGATGTTGCTAAAGTTCCTGAAGATGCTGTAGTAGAAGCTGCTACAGGAACAGTATCTCCAGAAGTTTCTGAAACTTTAGCTGCTGCTGCTGGTGTAGCTGCTGTACCACCTATTGAAGCTGCACAAGTAGAGATAGTTCCCGGTGCACTTCAAGAAAGAGTAGTAGGAACTATTAGTCCTGAAGCTAAAGCTGAAGCTGCTAAAGTAGCTGGAACAAGTTTAGCTAGAGTTACTAGAGCTAAAAAACAATTACGTAATGCTGGTTTATCTGAAGAAGATATTCAAGAACTTGGAAACGACCCAGAAGCTTTAGAATTAAGATTAACAGATTTTACAGAAGAACAAAGAGGAATTGTCGAGGGCTTACCCGAAGAAGCTTTAGTATCTAATCAAATAGATAGTTTATTATCTGGTATTGAAGAAGGTAAGATTCCAACATGGGCAGCTCCTGCTGTTGCTTCAGTAGAAGCTATGTTAGCTCAAAGAGGATTAAGTGCTTCAACAATTGGTAGAGATGCTTTACTTAATTCAATTATTACTTCTGCACTTCCTATAGCTCAAGCAAATGCTCAGGCTATTCAACAAAGTGTAGGACAACAAAAAGCTATAGAAGCTACTGCTGCTTTAAAAGATGCAGAGATGGCTCAACAAACAGCTTTGTTTAATGCTCAGAATGTATTTAGTATGGACATGGCTCAGTTTAGTGCTGACCAACAAATGGCTATTAATAATTCTAAGTTCTTACAAACTGTATCTTTAACCAATGCAAATAACGAACAACAAGCAGCTATTCAAGATGCTGTATTAATGTCTCAAAGAAACTTAGCAGAAGCTGATCAAAATACAAAACTAGCTATACAGAATGCTCAAGCTTTCTTAGCTATGGATTTAAAAAATCTTGACAACCAACAGCAGTCTAATGTTATTAAAGCTAATTTAATTCAACAAAGATTATTAAGTAATCAATCTGCTGAGAATGCTGCATTACAATTTAATGCTACGAGTGAAAACCAAGTCAATCAATTTATGGCTGGTTTAAAAGTTCAGACTGATCAATTTAATACTACTCAAGTAAATGCAATGGCTCAGTTTAATACAACACAAAAGAATGCTGCTGAAGCAAGACGTGTTGCTAATGAATTTGAAGCTGCTAAATTAGATGCTCAGTTAGCTACAGACATTGATAAGTTTAATGCAGCACAAGCAGCTGCTAGAGAACAATTTAATGTAACCAATGCTACAGCTATAGCTCAATCTAATGTGGCTTGGAGAAGACAAATGAACACAGCTAACACAGCAGCGTTCAATGCAGTTAATCAACAAAATGCTCAAAATGCTTTTGCTTTAACAGCTTCAGCACAAAACTTCTTATGGCAAGAACTTAGAGATGAAGCAGACTTTATTTTTAGAAGATGGGATAACGATGAACAACGTAAAGCATCTTTAATGATTGCAGCATTAGGTAACGAAGGTGCAACTGCAAAAGATAGTACATGGAGTTCAAACTTAACAGCTATAACCAGATTAATTGAAGGCTGGTTAGACTAGGAGAAACAATGGGATTTATAAGAAAAGTAGGTAAAAAAATAGCTGGAGGAATCAGAAAGATAGGTCGTAAGCTAAAAAAAGGTTTAGGTAAAATAGCCAGAGCTTTTGGTAAACTTGGACCACTTGGAAGTCTTGCATTATCTTTTATCCTTCCCGGTATAGGAAGTGCTATCGGAGGTTGGATAAGTAATAATACTTTTTTAGGACCAATTTTTGAGACAATTAAAGGAGCAGCTTCTTGGGTTAAAGAAGGAGTGGGTACTGTCTTTAATAAAGTAACTGATGCTATTGAATACGGTATGAATGCTGTTAGCAAACCTTTTATGCAAACAGAAGGAGCTAGAGGAGCAGGAAGTGCTTTTAGAGATTTTGTAAGTAATGCAACTGGAGGTTTTATTGAAAAATCTACTGTAGGTGTTGAAGATGCTGCTAAAAAATTAGGATTAAATCCAGCAGATACTTTAAAAGCTATTGAAGAGGGATTAACTACAGCAGATGATATACGTAAACAAGCATACCCAGAACTATTTAAAGATTCTAAAGTTGTAGATGTTGCTAAAGATAAAACATTAAAAGAAACAATTAAAGAAAGTGAGACTTATCAAACTTATAAAAAAGTAGAACCTTTTCGTAAGTTTGGTCAAGCAATAAACGAGCAAGAAGAAGCTGTTGCAAACTATAACGCAAATATTTTAGCAAGAAAAAGAGATTACTTTTCAGACTTTGGTCAAGATATTCTAGGTGCCGGAGGTGGTCAAACTATTTCAACACCTATGAACTTTATTAATGTAGCAGATATTTTTTCAAGTGATGATGTTGCTAAAAATTACAACAGAGCTATATACGGAGACTTAATGCCAGACGATAGTTTTGTTAATCACAATGCTATTGCAATGGGAGCTATTAACTACGGTACATCTATGTACGATATAATGGGAAGAGATTAATGATACATAAAGATGCAGTTGAACATATATTTGATGGTCCTATTCCGGGTCAGTCTTTAACTAATCCAAAAGATAAACCTTATCCTTGGGAACAACCACCACAATTTACTTCTGGAAAACAATTAACAGAAAAAATATTTTTTGATTTATTAAAAGAAGATAACTTAGAAACCGTTACAACTTTAATGGCTCAAGGAACTCCTGTAATGGACATAGCACAAATGCTACTTATGACAGGTTTTCAAAAAGGTAAGATGAATCCTGATATGATGCTTATGCAACTTGAGCCTACAGCTTATATGTTATTAGCTATTGCAGAAAAAGCAGGTATTGACCCTGTGCTTTCTAGAGATGATGAGGTTGCAGTTATTGAAGATGATGATGTTGAAGAAGATTTAAAAACATCAAAGCAAGTAACAAACTTCATAGGCTCTGGTGGACGATTTAAAGATGCTAAAGTTGCAAAGATTAGCCCAACTTCTGTAGGACCAGACATTGAAAAACAATTACAAACTTTAGATACAAGTAAATTAAAAGCAAGTATATTAGCAAAACAACCACAAAAAGAAAGTTTATTAGAAAAACAAGGATAATCAAATGGCAGATAATTTTAGTGACATAATGAGTAAATATAAGGATATGTCAGTTTCTGAACTGGGTTCATCTTTATTACAACGTAAGGAAGAAAAAGATAGACAGGCTGCCAAGTCTATTAAAAAAAGTGAACGAATGCAACAAGCATTGGGAGTTTTATTAGCAGGACAAGCAGTCTTCAAAGGAGCTTTTAATAGACGTTCTAAAGAACTTGAGTCAGCATACCAGTTTCAATTAGCAGATAATGAAAGTCAAGCAAGAGAAATTAATTTAGTTTCTAAACTTACTCAACCTATGTATCAATGGGCACAAACAACTAAAGATCAAACATTTAAAAATGAAGAAGAAAAATTAAATGCTTTTGTTGAAAGTCCTTACTTTGATTCATTTAGAATTGCAATCAATGGGTATACTGAACCAGCTTTTAAAAGTATGCTTGGAGATAAATACGAAACTTTTAGTAGACAAGCTGGATATTCTAATGCCCAAGTAGAAGCAGCTAAAGCTTACGCTAGTGAATATTTAAAAGATAATAAATATGAAACAGTCGTATCAGAATTGCAAAATATATTTGATATGCCAGAAAAAGATTTTGATGCAATTGATTTATTTAAAAGAGGTAATGGTTTAAAACTACATGAATTAAATGAAATAGAACGTAGAAACTATCAACGTATTTTAAATACTTATAAAGATGATAGTAATTTATTTAGTGGCATTAAGCAAGTTTTTAAACTATTTAATGATAAAGAAGCTAGAAAAGGTGGTATACCTTTATTCAAAACTATAGATGAAAAAGTATTACTAGGTCCCAGCATTAATAGTGTTTTAGACTCATTAGACTTTCAAGGTCTTACAAACAAAATTGTAAACGATCAATTGGTTAAAATGAATAAGTCTCCATTAAGAGCAGAAGCATTATTTGAATTACCTAAAAATAAAACATTAAGAGATTCTCTACCAGCAAGAATGGACGAGCTATCTAGATTAGTTGATAGTAAAAAGTTTTCGTTATATAATGATTTATCTAAAGATGGTAAAGCAAATATTATAAGCCAATCAGATTTAGATGATTTATTTGATAACATGAGTGAAATAGACAAACAAGAACTTCAAAGAGATGGAGGATTGTTATCTATTTTATTAGACCCAAAACAACTTGAGAATCAACAATTTTTAAAAGCTCTTTATAAATCAAATCATACAGGTGATGTTAATATAACTTTTGATCAGTTTAAAAATAAACTACAGAACGAAACATTTAGAGTTCAATATGCTATGACATTAGCAGCTAGTGAAGGTTATAAAAATTATGGTTTTGGTTTATCTACGGGTATGAAAACTTCACGATACGACCCAGAAAGCGGTAATGTTTTAAACGTAGTTTACGATAGATACTCAGGGTCTATTCCATCATTATTGGGTGAGACAATTAACTTACCTACTAAAAATAATCCTAACTATAGGGTTGGAGATGGTTGGAGAAAACTAACTACTGAAAACAAATTAGACGATATCAATGCTGCGGTATTTGCAATTCAAAGAAAACCAATTAGTGATAAATTAAAACAAGTAGAATTAGATAACTTATTTGCTAACGTTCCACATCCTTTAAAATTAACTTCTGATGAACATATTCAAAGTGATCAATATTTAAAATTTGTTAATAAAGTCATGGGTGTATCTACTAAAACTTCAGATGAAGAATCAAAAGAAGAAGTAGAAGGCGTTGATAAAGATATGCAAAATTTAAAATTCAAGCCAAAGTTAAAAGGAATTGAAGAATTAAAACAAGTAGCTTCTTGGTCTCAGAAAAAACAAAAACAAAGCGATATTGAAAAGCTTGAAAAGATTATACAAGACCCTACAGCTTTTGTAAGTAATAAAAAAGCAATATTTAAAAAGTATGGTTTATCTGAAGACCCAACAACAGCAGATCTAAGAGAAGTTATTTTAAGACTTAAACAAATTTAATTTTACATTATGGCAAATCCTTTAGAAGAGTTAATCCAACAACTCCAACTTGAAGATGAACAAGAACAAGTAAGAGTTCCTCCTGTTCCTCTTGCCAATATCGAAGCAGCTGAAAGACAAAAGTATCCTGAAGGATATAAAGAAATTGTCTATGAAGCTTTTCCTGAAAGAACTTTTACTGGTAAGTCAAGCCTAACAGACTTAGCAAACGATGAAGAGTTTTCTACTAGAGCTGCTAGATTTTTAGAAGGTATTGGAAGCAACGATAATATATTTGAATACTTACGAGATGCTGATTACAGCTTATCGTCTGCTATTACTCGTTCTTTTCAAACAGGTAAATGGACTCCAGAACAAATTGAAGATTATAATTATTTAAAAAATGCTTTTGATAATACAGAGCTTAGTGGCTTTAAAGAAAGATTTGGAGCTTTTAAAGATATAGCTGTTGATATACTAGCAGACCCGTTAAATATTGTTAGTGCTTTATTTGCTTTACCAAGCGGAGGTTCTTCTCTTGCATTAAGTACTGCTGCAAAAGCAGGTGTTTCAAAAGTAGCTAAAGCAGCAGCTCAAGATAAATTAAAAGGATTAGCAAAAGATCAAGCATTAAAACAAGGATTACTTTACGGTGCTACAGAGGGTGCAGCTTGGGGAGGGCTACACAATTATTTTTTACAAGACATAGATATTGATTTAGGTCTTAAAGAAGATATGGATTTAAGTGATATTGGAGCTTCTACATTAGTAGGTGCTGCTTTTACTGGTGCGTTAGCTGGTGGAACACGATACATGTCTACTCGTTTTACTAAAGCTCCAGAAACAAACGAGAATATGTCACAACCTTTAAAGGATAAAGAGTTCGTTTATAGTAATGAAGATGCTATCAATAAAGCAGGAGATGCTGAACCAAGAGCTAAAGTAGTTAAAGATACTGAATTAGATGAAGCTATTGAAGCTGGTGATGATTTAACAAACGAAAAAGATTTTATAGAAGAATCTAAAAATAAATTAAACTGGTGGTTAGCAAGAACTATAGGTAAGCCTGTAACTGAATTTATTGAATACATTAAAAAAGCACCAAGTTTAGAAAACATACTAGCTTCTATTAGATATGATTACGGTACATCTTTGACAAAAGGTCAGAAAGGTGTAACTAAAGTTCTACTTACAGATGGAACAGAAAGTACTAGAACATATGGTGAAAGTTTAGGATTAACAAACGGATACTTTCAATTTGGTTTAGCAAAAGCTTTTAATGTTTTATACAGAGTAGGCTGGAGAGCTAGAATATTTAAAGAGCAAAACGATCAACTTGCATATTTATTAAGAGATGGAGAACTCCAAGTAAGAACTAAAGATGGTAAGAATGTTACTGGTGCTTTTATTGAAGATTTTGTTCCTAGTGAATATACAATTACTACCAGAGCTGGACAAAATATTTTAGGCACAAATTATAAAGGCTTTGATATTGATGAAGATGTTGTTCAGTCTTATTTACAAATCAAACAACTTTTAAATAAAGCTTTTATAGATGGTAAGTCTGCTGATATTTTTAAGAAAGGTACAGGAAGAGTTACTAATTATTTACCAAGAATATTTAAACATAGTGTACTATCTAACCCACAAAAACGAGCTGTCTTTGAGCAAAAGTTAATTGAGTCAGGACATGCAGACCCTATTAACGATAAACAATTTTTAACCATTTTGGATACCGATGGTAAAAAAGTTAGAGGTATAAAAGAAGATGCTCTTGGTTTAGATGAAGAAGTCTTTGGAGTAAACTTTTTAGAAGAAGCTGGTGGAGATCAAGAGTTAGCTAAAAAATTAAAAGCCAGTAAGATTGTCCAAGATATGTTGGATTATAGATATACTCCATTAGAACTAAGAATGGCTGGTAAAAAACGTAGCGATGCTACGGGCTTTTTACAATCAAGAAGATTTACAAATATTGCCGATAATGAAATAGAAGAATTTTTGGAAAACGATGTTCAAGTTTTATTAGAAAACTATTTTACTAATTTTTCTCAAACATTAACAAGAGCTAAGTACTTTGGAAAAACTATTGCTGAAGTAGAAAAAAATAAAATAGCTCCTATAGTTAGAGAACTTATTGATTCTGGTATGAATCCCGATGAAGCTTATAAAGTTGGAAGAAATGTAAGTGATATGATTAAACGTGTTACTGGTTTAGAAACTTATTCTGATTCATTTTGGAAAAAAAATGCTTGGGGTAGAAACTTTTCAGACTGGGGTAAACTATCACAGCAAATGGCTCACCTTCCTTTTGCAACTTTATCAAGTGTTACCGAACCTTTACTACTTTTAAGCCGAGCAGGTAAAAGAGATGCTCCTGTTGTTATTGCAGATATAGGTAAAGCTTTGGTTAAAGAGGGACAAAGTGTTATAGATAGAACTCTTAAAGGAATACAGCGTGGAGTTTTCAGACAAAAAGTAAAAGGCATTAAAGATATTGATGATGAAGTCTGGTCTGAACTTTATAAAACTGGATTAGCTTTAGAGCAATCTGTACAAGAAAGATTAGAAGGTTTAGTTGGTGAAGGCATTCACGGAGAGTTTGTAAAAAATTTACAACAAGGATTCTTTAAAGTTAATTTATTAACTCAATGGACAAAAGCTGTACAACTTGCTTCCTTTACAACTGGTAAAAGATTAATAACTAGAAATGCTGAACTGTTATCAAAAGGTGGTCTTGGTAAAGGGAAAGATAAATATCTAAGACAACAATTGAATGACTTAGGTATTGACGATATTCAAGCAGCTGAGTGGTATGGTAAATATGTTGAAGATGGAAAGTTTAATTTTAACTTAGCTAAAGAAGATGCTTTTTATAAAAACGATTTAACTATTGGAGCTAACAGATTTGTAAAAGAAATTATTTTAAATCCAAGCACAGCAGAGGCTAATAGACCTTTATGGTTTTCAACTCCTGCTGCACAAATGTTAGTTCAGTTTGCGGGGTATCCTACCGTGTTTAATAATACTATTCTAAAAAGATTTGCATATGAAGGTAAAAGTAGTTTTATGCAAGTCATGCCTAAAGCAGTCCCAACAATTTTATTAATGACAGCAGTAGCTCACGTTGGTAATATTATAAGAAGCAATGGTCAAAGCGTGTATGATTATGAAACTAAAGCACCTAAACCTGATGGTGAAATAATTATGGATGCTGTTAGAAGATGGGGAGGTATGGGACCTTTTGATTATGCTTATAGATATGGTAGTGAAGCAGATAGAAATGTTGGAGGCTTTACCTCTTTAACAAAAACTTTTGCAGGTCCTTTACCACAAGATGCGATTGATGCTATTTTATATCGTAAAGGATTGGCTGAAATTGTTTTTACTAATTTACCCGGCTATGCTGCTTACGATATGGTTTTTGGTGATGGCACTAAAAAAGAATTACGAAGAATGGCTAGAGGTACACCAGCTGATAAACCTAAAAAGCCTGTGTTGTATGCTAAAGGCGGTTTAGTTTATGATGTTCCTAATGTTACTGACGAACCTGATGAAATGAAAAGCAGGGTAACTGGTATTCCTTTTAATGCTACTGCTGAATTTGTTCAAGATGAAGAAGACAGAGCATTGAAAGGACAAATGAGTAGGCTAGGTTTTGAAGATGGTGGTTTTGTGGAAGAAGCTTTAGATACTTTACTTGAAGAAGCAAGAGCAAGAAAACAACAAGTATATGATTATTTAAAAAGCAGACAAAAAGAATTTGGTTATTCTGACGAAGCTATCTTTGGTTTAATGGGAAACATAGATAAAGAAACTGGTATAGAAAAATTAGGTTATAAAGGTTCTTTTGATTATAAACAGCAGCAAGAAGATGGTCCCGGATATGGTTTGTTTCAGTTAGACCCCGGTGGCTCACATGTTTCAGAATACAATAAATTTAGAAAACTTAATAATCGAGAAGATTCTATGGAAGCTCAATTAGATTATATGTTAGACAGTGTTTATAATTTAAAAAGCTCTGCTGCTGAAAAAAATGGAATAGGTAATTCACAAAAACTACAAGAGATTTTTAAAACAGGTTCAGCTGAAGACATTGCGGTATCTTTTACTGAAAGATGGGAAAGACCTAGGGCTTGGGTAGATAGAAATACACTTCCAGATAAATGGATAGAAAACAAAAAAGATAGGATGTATCGTTCTAAAACATTAAAAAATGAATTTGGATATTAATGCTATTATACACAGAAAAACAACTTGATCAAGCTTATCGTATAGATTGTAAAGCCCGTACAAAGTCTGGACTAGCTTGGATATTACGTGAAGAGTTTAGACCACTATATGAAACTTTAGTAGAGGCATTCATGGTTGCATACAGTGAAGACTATCCATTAGCAGATGATGTTCCTGATTATTTATTAGATGCGGTAAACGATTTATTGGAAGGTACTATAACAACAGAGGAGTTGAAATGAAATTTGGAAATGTTTTAAAACAAGTAGTAGGTGCTGTAGCTCCAACACTTGGTACCGCTTTAGGCGGTCCTATGGGTGGTATGGCAGCTAACGTTATCTCTGAAGTGTTGGGTGTGCCTAATACACCTAAAGCAATTGAAAAGGCTGTACAAGAAGCTACACCTGAACAAATGCTAGAGCTTAAGAAAGCTGAACAAAACTTTGAACTACAAATGAAAGAGCTTGAAATAGATGTATTCAAGTTAGAAGTTCAAGATAAACAAGATGCACGTGGTAAGTTTAGTAAAGACTGGACAGCACGTATTATGGGGATTGCAACGCTTGGTGGATTCTTAGGTTATATATTCTTAGTAACCATTCAGCCACCAGAGCAAAACTCTGAAGCTCTTATCAACCTTGTGCTTGGTTATCTTGGTGGTTTAGCATCAGCAGTTATTAGTTTTTACTTTGGAGCTTCTAACACACCGGATAAATGAACGAGTTCGTAAGCCTTATCAATGAAGTAGGCTTTCCCATTGCAGCAGCTCT
>Ga0196901_1001260_pt1 | contig 12841 bp, 11 predicted proteins | sample CB_VirMetaG_FD_169099 | JGI IMG/M metagenome (GOLD analysis project Ga0196901, IMG submission 169099) | Freshwater to marine saline gradient viral communities from Chesapeake Bay - CB_1504_1 Viral MetaG (v3) (version 3) | ecosystem: Environmental > Aquatic > Marine > Coastal | place: USA... | reverse complement strand
GTTATGCCTTCTATCGGTCATTAAAATTTAGCTTCAATCTTAGTTTCATTTGGTAAAACAGCCGCCTGTTCTTTGTAAACTATTTTGTTTTTTTCTTTGCTTTTTTCATCGCAACAATCGGCTTTAATCTCTTCAATCTGATATTGCAAATGCTCAACTTCGTATCTTTTTTCTGTATAAAGTTCTCTTATATCGGATTTGATAGCAAAGTACATCGACATTAAGCCAGCTGCAAAAGTCATTAATTTTATTTTATTTTCTAATGTTCCTAGTTCTTTCATAGCTAGTTAATCGGTGGCGTTGGTTTTGGTTCATAAATTATTAATGGCAAGTCTTTAACCCACATAAATTCTTCGTTAACACAATTAGCCATTTCTTCTACTGATATAACCCAATTTTCGTTTAAATCTTGGAGAGGATTAAAATAACAGTCAGGTGCGTATTGTTGCACTAATAAACTATCCTTTTGTACTTCGGTTAACAAGCCAACGTATAAGTTGTATTGCTCTAATTTTATATCTTTTAATTGTATCATACTTGACGTCCTAAAGTTGTGTTAAATAATTGTACGGCATTGTATAGTGCTAAGGCTTCTGCATCACTTAATCCATCTCCTATTGATGCAAAGGCACATTGTTTTGTTGAATAAAATTGTCTTGTAGTACCCGAATTTAAAGCACCAATACCAATACTATAAAAAGGGTTACTTGAAGACCCTACTGCTGAAGTAGCAACAGCAGTATTGTTTTTAAACAATTTAACTACATTAGATGCTGTTCTGTTACCCATATAAAAGCCTAAAGAATTAGCATCTACATAAGTTGTATATCCATTTGCGGCTAAACTTACATAAGTAGTTCCAGCAGTTCTTATTTCTAATAATGTGTTAGGACTATTTCCATTGTTATTACAACCCATTTCAACTTCTGTACCATTACTATTTGTTCTTGAATAGTAACTAATATGCTGACTATTTAAAGTTAATGTAGTTGAAGGTGTTAAAAAAGTATCAGCCCAAGCATTAACTCCATTTGGTAAATAACCATTTGAGCTATGAGTACCCCCTCCTATAAATGATAACCTAAATGCTGCATTAGTATCTAAAGGATTTTTTAAATTAAACTTTTGGCTAGTTGCTGTGCTTCCTACAAAGGGATAAATAGCTTTAAATTTAGTCCATATACCTATTGCTTTAGCATCTACTACCCATTGATTAACAGCATCCATTTCAGTAGTAGTAAGAGTTACTCCTGCTGCTGCTTCAGCATTAAAGAATAGTTGAGCATCTGGGTCATAAGATGTAGCAACTCCATATATATAAGGATTAATTATCATGCTCTAGTTCCTTTTAATAAAACTTTTAAACCTTTAGCAGTACCATCTCCTATTTGGTCAATATCAATAGTTATTAAAGCATCATCTGCCAAACCACTATCTGATATTACAGGAGGAGTTGCAGCAGTTACACTTGTTAATTCAGTATTATCTATTGTTAATAAAGTAGATAATACACTAACCCCTGCTTCATTAATATCTACTGTAAATATACTACCGCTTGCTTGAGCAGTAACTAAAGATGCTCTAACATCTGTTAAAGTCATAGCAAAAGGCATTCTAAAGCTAACCTTAGCTGTACCCGCTGTTAAAGCAGTAGATTCATCACTTGCAGCTAATTGGATTTCACATGGAGAGCCTACTAAATTAACAGCAGCTCCACCACCACCTCCATTTTGAGAAAATACTCTTTTTATATTTTTAATAGCTGAAATCATGTTTTATTATTTATAGTATTGTATGTGTAATTGATGGGAGCCGCTAACTGCAATAACTCTAAAGTTTGCTACGTTATCTCCATTAGTAATGTCAAAGAAATCTAAATAAGATAATGCCATACCATCTGTAGTAGTTGGCAATGTAGTAGCTCCTAACATTAAATATCTCATAATTATACCGCTAGTCGTAGCTGATTCAACTCTAACCTCTGCATATAAAGCACCTGTAGGTACAGTTAAAGCTTGAGCAGTTCCACCTGTTACAGTTAATTTTTGATAACCAAGTGCTACTAAATTAGGTGAGTATCTTATGGCTCTTACTATTTCTGTTGTTGATTGATTTTCCATTATTTATTATATTTTTGTGCTATAAAAGTAAATAAAAAAAGGTTACTTTTTACAGTAACCTTTTAATTTTAGTTAAGAATTAAATCTTAGTAGTTATACAAAGTATCAGTAGCAACCGCTTCAAATTCAACCTCGTTAATAACCGCAGGAAGAGTATTTAAGTTAGTGTATTGAAAGAATGGAATTAATACAGTTCCAGCAGGGAATACTAAAGGAGTAGTACCCGCAGAGTAAACTGGGTATTTAACATCATTCATAAACAAACTAACAACACCGTTAGTAGCAACTTCAATAACAGCAGTATTAACTGCGCTATTTACTAAGTTAGTAGTAGATGTAGTAACTACAGTGGAAAGTCCACCTAATATACCATAAGTAGCAACAGCAGTTCCGGCAGCACCAGTTCCAATAGCAGCTAAGTTATTGTAATTATCAAAATTAGCATCGAACGCCTCTTTAACGCGGAAACCAGCCATGTAAACCATATTAGCTACAGCAGTTGCAGAGAATTTATTAACTAAAGTCATAGAAGTTTTACCTACTACGAATTGTTGAGGGCAAGCAGCAACAACTTCAGCACAGTAATGAGCGCCTTCAGCAGCAGTAGCAGTATCTTGTTCAATTAATAAACCATCAGCACCTTGAGTTGGAGCAACGATAGTTTGAGTACCAATGTTATAGTGATTTAATAAGCCATAAGGAGTAATAAACTTATTTTTAACACCTGCTGTAATTGCAGGAACAGCACCTAAAGGACCTTGAATTAAGAAATTCTTATCAAAGAACTCTAAAGTAGCGTTAGGGTCTTGTCCATAAACAACACCTACTAAACGATGTAATTCTTTTTCAATAGCTAAGTAACCTGCTAAATTAACAACAGAAGCACCTGCTCCATTATCAACCCAAACAATACGTTGTTTAACTAATAAACCTGTAGTTCCTGTGATACCTGCAATTTGAGCATTCTCTAAATAAGTAATAGAAAAAGCATTGTATTTTTGACCCGCAATAGCAGCAGCACCTGATAAAGTTTTAGGAGCATCTACAGTACCAGAAATAACATTTCCAGTCATAAAGTCCATTACAGGAGCATTGTTAGCTAAATCTAAACCTACACCTACTGAATAAACAGCAGCAGTTGTTACTACGAAATCAGTTGCAGAGAAACCTGTAGCATCAGCGTTAGCTGCTAATACGATTCTTGAAGCACCTTGACGAGTATTCATGCCTTGGTGAGGGTAAGGATAGTAACCAGCAGCATCAGTAATTGTGAAACCAGCACCACCTGTTAAAGTAGCAGCAGTTACAAAATTGTAAGTTGAAGCAGCATTGATTTTAGCAACTAAAGCAGCAGTGATAGCTTCACGCTGTAAAGCAGCAGTTGCACCTAAAGTTGTGATTACAGGAGGAGTTGTGTAAGAATACTTCTTAAACGGCTCTGTGTAACCTTGACTTCTACGGTTAGAATCTCCGATTAATACTGTGTAAGCTGTAGAAGCTGTTGGAGTATAAAGAGACCCACCTACCGTAATTACTTGAACAACTTCCGCGCGGTAGTTAATTTGCGAAAAGTTGATGATTCTGTTTGTAGGGATAGGAGTTAATCCTGGGATTAACACATTACCACCACTGTACTGTACATCAGTTGATGCTGACGTATTAAACAGTACTGACCTGTTTACATTCTGTGACATGGTTTTATTTTTTTAATTGGTTTATAATAGTCAAATTTAAGTATTATTTTAATACAAATTAATTTTTAGATTCTTTTTCAGCAAATGCACTTGATTGAAAATCTTCAACTACACCTGCTAATATAGCTGCTGCTCTTTTAGCAATATCGGGATGAGTTTTAGCAGGTAATTCAATAGTTACTAATAAGCTAGTTAGTATTACTTGACCGCTTGTTAAATCTGTTAATACACCATTTGTAGAGAATACGGTTCCTGATGGATAAATAACTCCATTGTATTCAGAATCTTCAAAAGCTGTATAAGAAGTATTTATAGTTAATACACCTACTCCTGCATCTATTAGATTAAGTTCGTTACCCATATTAAATTCAACAGGTTGCTTAACATAATCTAAAACAGAAGAACTTACTGTTCCTAAAACTCCTCTATATACTTTTAATCCTGTAGAATCTTCTAAGAAGTAAATCTTAGTGTTAACAGGTTTTCTAAAACTACATTCTAATAAAGGTCCTCTTTCGTTATAATAAGTTTGTCTACCATAAGTAGTAATTCCGTCTATTGTTAAACTTAATGCCGCAAATGCTCTATAATCAGTAGGAAAGTTTATATGATTAACCAAAACGTCAGAATTATACAAACCAACTACTGTAGGAACAAATGTATTGCTTTTCATTAATGTATAAAGCTCATCTCTAAACACTTGAAACCTATCTATGCCACTTAATTTGTTTTGATTAGCAGTATCTGTAATATCATCAATGTGCATTTTCATAGCATCATTTACAGCTTTGTTAATTTCTTGAAAATAATACCTAGCTCCTTTACTTCTATCTACATAAAGTTGTACTGAATTATATACTTCTATCGCGTTCATTGTTTAATAATTTTGATATAAAGATAAATTAAAAAAGCCTTACAATTTCTCATAAGGCTCTTTTTTTTATATAGTATAAACTATTTACCCTCTGCTTCGGTAATCTTAGCTAGCAGGGTTTCTTTTTTAACTGATGGCAAGTGCGCACCAGGTATCTTTAGAGCTTTTGCTCTCTCTCTTAATTCTACCATTTCAGATTCATCATCTTTAGGTTTTTCAGGTAAATTAAAAGGAGAAACAAATTCCACCTCTTTGTTATTTTCTTTTAATAGAGCTTCTGCCTCCATTAATCTTTTTCTTAATTCAGCAACCTCATCATAAACGTTTGATTCGTTTTGCTCTTCGTAACGAAGTCTCATGGCTTCTTTTGAATCATTCTCTAAAGAATTACATCTAGCGTCAATAGAAGTAGCTAAATTGTTATTATCTACTAAATACTTAATAGCCATTTCTTTTGTATGACCCATTTGTAATCCGTTATACTTGTAAGTTCCTTCTGCAAGGTTGTAATCCAATATACCTAAAGCTAAACCTCTATTAAATATAGAAATATATTGTCTTTGAGGATTCTCGTACATTTCAATAAATGATTTTGGATTCTCTTCCATTTTGCGATAAACTTCATCCGTAAGCATAGATATGTTTCTATTAGCCTCTACATTAACGCCTAAGTTAATAGCCATCTCTTGTAAAGAAGAACCTTGTAATTTAGAAATAATAACTTCTGCTTTTTGGCGGATTGTTCTTCTGCTAATATTCTCAGCAGCTTTCTTTTCCTTGTCTATTACTTTGTAGTAAGCTTTACCATAAAGATTAGGACTTCCTTCCATACAAGTACTATTTTTTAAAATAGCCCATGCGATAGCTTGGTCAGGAACAGATAAATCGAATATGTTTCTATCTTCTAATGTAAAAGATTTACACATCAATTCCTTTGTATCAGGATTAATACTAATTGGTAATCCCCAATACAGACCTGTGTTTCTGTCTTTAGTTTTACGGATAATTTTTTGATTTAGATGCTTGTTAGTTACCTTTAAAGCTTCTACTTCAATAATGCCTTCCATTTGGCAATACTTAGGGTTTTCAAGATTAACAAATTTATGGGCGAAACCATTTCCGTCCAAAACTTCTTTGTAATCTACATCTTTTTTTAAGCCTCTCGCCGTAGACTGTCTCAAGTCAAGATTAAATACATTCATTTTGTTTATTTTTAAATTGTTTAGGCAAATGTAATAAAATATTTTGATAAAAAATATGACAAAGTTGTAATAAAAAAACCCCTGTATTTCTACAAGGGTTCTTAGTTGTATATCTATTCTTAGATTAGAATGATTTACGGATGATACACCATCTACGAGTATTGTAGATAACAATCATATCTTCGCGTAACATAGACATTTTCCAAGCATCTTCTTCAGAGATAGCTTCTCCAGCCATACCTGTTAAACCGTTGATAGTAGCAACTACGTTAGAACGATTAACACCGTAAGCACCTTTAGCGATGATTTCGATATTTGAATCATTGATAGCCCCTAAATCACCACCGATATAAGTAGATGACATGATAGATTTTCCATCAGAACCTTTAGTAGGGAAACGTAAATCATCATCAAATAAAGGATGTTGTACGAAACAAACTGAACTTCCCGCGAAGTGCATTTTCATAATTTCGTAACCTACTTCGATAGAAGCTCCACCTTTAACATCTTGACGTAAAGTTGCATTTTGAGTAGCAATAAAACGAGCCATCTTACGTTGAGCGTTATAATAACCATCTAATCCAGTCATAAATACTAAGTTTACACCTACAGTATCATTACTAGATTTAGTTAAGATATTCATTGCATCAATAAAGTCATCTTCAGTAGCTTCACCATTAGTACCAGAACCGAAAATTTCGTTACCACCACCAATTTGCTCTTCGATACCATCACCGATAGTAATAGGTAATCCTGTTTCTTCATCAATTACGTTAGAAACTGTTGCACGAGAACCATCAGCATTCTTCATAGAAGATACACCAAAGATTTTAGCAAATTCGTTCTCTACAGCCCATTGAGCTTCAGCTTGACGAACTTTCTCGAATTTCCATCCTTTTACAGGTCCGTTAGAACTCATGTATTCATACCATAAGATGTCTGTAGCAGCACCACCAGAGATAGATACAGTCTTACGTTGAGTAGTCATATCTACAATGAAAGTATCAGGGAATTGGTCACGACCATATCCTTTTAAAGATTTCTCAGAGTAAGCAGTAGTAGAAGGGAAACAAGTATAAGTGCCACCTGTTTGAGATGCTACTACAGTTGCCCAAGAGAATACTGATTTTTGTTGATTTTGGAAAGATACTAACCATCCAGCAGCTACACGAGTAGGAGTAGACTTAACTACAGCTTGGTAACGACCTGCGTTAGCAAACAATACGATTTGTCCTTTGTAGATATAACATCCACGACCACCTTCGTCAGCGATAACTAATTGGAAAGACCCATCAGAACCACTAGAACCTACTTGAGATAAGATAGTAGCAGCTTTTTGGATACGACCCATTACGTTGAAACGGTAAGAAGAATCACCAATTAATTGGCTGTCTTTTATTTTTCCAAATTTAGTTTCAGCTTTAACGTCAATACCGTAAGGTCCTACAGCTCCTGAAGTTAATAATGTTGTTAATTGACGTCTGTCAACTCGCTCTAATACTTTGCGTATTTCGGGCATTTTTTGCATGTTTCTTACTAAGTCGAACTCGGTTGTACAGTCTGCTGACCATGAACCTTTTACGATTTGAGTTTGTCCTGGATTTAATGACATAATTTTTATTTTTTTAGGTTAATTATTAATTTATTTTAACCATTAAGATATGTGTCTCCTTTCAATCTTTCAAAATTACCTTCTGTGTTTGTTGTTATTGATTTTCCTGCTCCTCCAGTTGTTAATGGCGGTGTGTTATGCAGTTTTTTAGTTATTTCAAGTCTCCCCTTAGCATAGCTTTTAGCTTCTAGGTTTTTTTGAGCCTTTTGACCTAACTCTATATACGCAATAAACTCTGCTTTTTTAATTGGGTCATTGAACATTTGGTCGTACTTTCCATTGTTCATTCTTTCCGTTAATCCTTGCTTAACCTCGCTCGTTAATGGAGAACCCATAAACTCTGACATATTATTCAAAGCTTTTGATACAGATTCTAGATTTTGAACGCGCTCTTGCATGGCGTATTTTTCAGCGTTTACTTTATAATTATTTACTATATCTTCTCTGCGATATTGTTCTTCTCTTTGGATGTTGTCTAACTCAACAATTATCTTTTTGTGTTCGTGTTCTAATCTTCCGTCTACAGCAGTTAAGATTTCCATCTCTGTATCTATCATATCAGGAGTCCAATCAGTATGAGTTAACTCTAAGTTCTTTCTTACTAATTCTAATGCAGGCATAGCTTTAAACTCATTTATCTTAGTAAATGGAGCTACAATCTCATCAAATGTTAATCCTGCTTCCGCTAATTGAAAAACCATCTTTACATTAGGGTCCTCAAACTTAGATATTAATTTCTCTGTAGTTAAAGATTCAACCTCTCTTAGCTTTTCTTCATAAGGAGCTGTTATAGCTTCTTTGTAAGCTTCTAAAGTATCTTCTTTTAATTCTAAGCCATCTAGTTTAGCTATGTAAGCCCAACTACCATCTTCAGGTTCATTTGAATTAGTATCCTCTAAAGATAAAGGCTCTAAATCTAAGGTCTCCGTTTCAGTTGTAGACTCTTCTTTAGCTTCAGTAGGCTTTGCAGCTTCTTCTACTTTAACTTCAGGCTCTAGTCCTAAATCTTTAACTTCATCTTTTGAAGCATCTTCTTTTGTTATTTCCGTAGGCTTTGCTTCTTCTGTTGCTTCGTTGTAGTTTGAATTTAAAAACGTATCATCCGATAGTAACTCGAAGTTAGCACGAGCTGGCGCAGACGATTCCTCTCGAACCGTATCATTTTGCACTGCTGTTGTTTCTTCTGTCATGGTTTATAATTTTAATTACACAAATATATAACTATTATTCTAACATTTGATTTTGATTGTTAAGATTTTCTGTTTGAGCTTGGAAATTCATTTTAGTAACATCATTTCCTGCCTTTGCAGCATTAACTTTAATGTCAACTTCTCCTTGTGCAATAATCTCCTCTATTCTAGCAGCTTGTCTATCTTCTCTATCTGCATTAGATATTTCTAATTGCTGCTGAAGTTGTTGTTGCTGCATTTGAATTTGTTGTTGTTGCATTTGCATCTGAGACTGTTGTTGCATTTGTTGAGATTGAGATTGCATTTCTTTTACCTTATTCCAACCTTCTTTTAATATTTGTTTTTGCTCTACGGCAGTTTCAGACCAAGCAAATGATAAAGCATCTTCAGGACGTATTTCTTTTGCATTTAAAGAGTTAGCCATTAAGCTTTCCATGTAACGCTTAACTTCTGCATACTTACCTGAATCTTGCAAATGTACGCCGTAATCCTTAAATCCTAATTCTTGGGTTACGCGCATAAACTTCCACTTATCAATACCTAATATTTGTTCTCCTTCTTCTACCTTATAGAATGCCCAAGTAACCTTAGTTGATTCTATAATTCTCATTAAAGTCTTATCTATAAAAGAATAAACTCCGTAGAAGAATGGCTCTGTAATAGTTCTTGATGCTTGTATAGCAGAGTTAGTATTAGTAGCCGTTGCAGATGCTGCGATTTGACCTTCTCTATTCTCAGAAATTCCAGTCATTCTATCCATCATTTGAAGGATAACATCTTTGAATTGAATTAATGCTCCAAACGAATTACTTAATCCTAAATCTTCTACTTGTAATATGTTGTTTAAAGATACATCTCTACCATGAAAGTTACCACTAGCAGATGTATCATAAGTTACAAATCCATCATTAACCATATCGTATTGTATAGCTTTAACGGATGATTTTGCAGGTAAGCCAGCTAAGTTAAATCCTAACACTTTACCTTTGAACTTATTAATATCTTTTAATATCTGATACATAACTATATCAAATATGTTACTCCAATTCTCCATTTGTTGAAACATAGAAATTCTACGTCCATCTACTGTGTTGAACAAATATCCAACGTAAGAGCTACTTAATATGTAAGCAGGGTTGTCTACTTTTCTCATTTGGAATTGAACTCGTCTGCAATTAACATCTAATTCTTTTAATCCGCCGATACGAGTCGCTTCCCATAAATCTTCTCTATACTTAGCAATTACTTCAATCCCTGGCTTACTATCCCAATGCTCTTTATTCATCTCATACTTATCTGTATCTAAAGCAATATAGATATACTCATCAGATGGGTCTAATGCTAATTGAGTTGCTGTCTTTTTAATCTTTTGGTAGTATTCAGGTATAACAGAAATCCACTCAATATGAATAACCTCTGCGATTAAGCCTGTTCCACTTGGACCATCTTTAATACTATCCGAGTAATATGTTGTTGGGTTTTTACCAATAGATTCAATAGTTTCAATTTGCTTTTTATCTAATTGGTAACGTCTTAATATTTCGTGTAATGGCAACCATTGACGGCATCCTTTAATAGGACTTTTCTCTAAATGCGGGTCCCCTTTAATCTCTTCGTAAATAGCATCTCTAGGGTCAATGTTTATGTAGTCCGTATCTCCTTTTTCGTTACGTTCTATTTTACCAAACATAACAGAAGTAATAGCACAGTCTAATAAGTTATCCGCGAACTTTTGTTTTAAATTCAACGCAGGTATTTGCTCATTAAGGATAGATTGCATAATTAATTCTTCCTTATCCTTTGTAGACATATTTTCCCAAATTGGGTCATTCTCATCTTCAGGAATTGGAGCTCCTTCCATTATGTCTACCCCTGCTTTTTCTTTTAATTCTAATATCTCTTTTTTAGCAATCATTGCCCCTGTCATAAACTCAAATTGAGACATCTTTTGGAATTTAGCATCTCTATTATTTGTAAAAACAGTTGCACTTAAAGGTCTTACTAAAAACTCTCCAACCATTAGTTGAATTTTTGTAGTACAAGCTCTGTAAGATATAAATTGAGCACGATTTTCTTTACCGTGCGTATTGATTAAATACTTATAACTTCCAGCTCGCTTAACCCCATTAAATTGCTTGTAATGGTTATCCATTTCTTGCTTGGCTAAGTTACTGTTTCTCAGTATTCTTTGACCATAATCTAAGTGTAATTGACACCAAGCTTTATCTTTCTTATATTGCGGGACTGTTTGCGATGGAAATTGCATAGTTGATTATATTTTTATCAAAAATAGTAAATAATTGTGTATTATCTACCAAAACCTTTCCAATCTTGTTCAAGACTTACTCTTTTTTCTTTTTCTTCCTCATCTTCAAATGAATTTAACATAAAAGGGTCATCTTTTAAACTATAATTCAAATCCCTTGGAGCAGTTCCCGTACTTAAATCTTGCATTAAAGCTATACCATAAGCATCCGCTAAGTCATTATCACTTCCTACTGTAACTTCATCAAAATTACCTAATTGATTAATAAGTTCAGGAAACCAAATGTTTTGTACATAGTCGTAAATAGCTGTTTGCATTAATCCTACCATTAATGGTCTACTGTAAGTATTTAAAGATACCCAATACTCATGTGACTGTTCTGAGTTAGTACTTTCAAACTTAGTAGGACGTACTGCTAAATACTTTTGGCAACCATGGTCTTTATACCAATTTATAATACCTGAACTACTAGCCTTATCTCCTAATGTACTGCCAACTAAATTATAATAAACAGATAGTTTACAACACATATCAAAAAAGTATTCTTTTCTTTTAGGACGAGTACAAATAATTGCCACAGGTCCTAATTGATATTCGGGATGTATAGTATTTCTTCTCATCAATACACACATGGCTCCTAAAGATTTAGATACACCTTTATCTTGGTCATAAGCATCTATTCCTCCAACATATAAGTTTTGAAACTTTGGATTAGGATGATAGGCATCCATTATTAGTACACAATCTCTTTCATCATCCGTATCTTTAGCAGGAACGGCTCTTACTCTAGGATTGTCTCCGCGCTCTCCTTTGTCATTTAAAATCCATTCTAATCTATACTTAGAATATTTATATTGAGTAGCGTTTATAGCATCTTGCTGATTATTTATCTTTTCAATATCAAAGTTGTTGCTAAACATCTTTTTAAATATCTCAGTCTCATCTAATGGAAAGTTTTGTAACTCCTCTAAGTAATCTTTTAAAGGACCTTTCTTCTTAATAGCTCTATCTCTTAGTATTGACTCTTTAGCAGTAGTTTCATCCTCCACTCCTATTAATTGGTATGGTTTCTTATCTCCGCTTAATAAAGATGGTATCTCTCCTACATCTTGGTCGTTATCTGTTGCTCCACCATAGTGAGGAAAGTAAAATCTAGTAGCGGGTATTAGGAATTTAATAAAATTGTATGAATCTGGCTCATTCCACATCTCCATAAAGTCTTTTGAACCTTTATTAATGTTTCCTCCTGTACCATAGAAAAACATAGTTCCTATCTGCTTATTACCTTTAGTCAAACAAGCTCTTGTAGCTGAATAAAACTCTTTTAATTTCTCAAACTCTCCACACTCCTCTGCAATTACATCGTTTAAATACAATCCTTTAAACATATTAGGGTTAGTGTGCATGGTACGAACTAGTATTTTGCTATTAGTTCCTTTGTCTATATATTGACCTTTGTCTTTTATCTTATATCCTGCGATAACCTCGTCATCATTATTCAATAATGTACCCATTCTAAACTCAGGAACTATTAAAGAATCCGCCAAACTCCACTTCTTCATAAAATCCTCTGCGTAATCTTTTAATCCTGCTGCTACACCTGCTTGATAAGCAAAATTGAATCTGTAGCCGTAATCTACAACTGCCTTTTGGGTAAACTCGGATATACCTTTACGTCTACCCTTAGCTGCCATAATATTCTTACCATTAGCCTTAGCGTAATCTATTAAGTAGGCTAATTCTAAGTGTAAATCACACATATCGGGAGTTACAACGCCTCCAACGGTAGAGAATGTACTAAAGTTTAAGAAATAGTAGTATCTGCCGGGGATATAAACACCTCCTGTTTGAATGCCATTGTGAATATAGTATAATTGTTCTTC
>Ga0196901_1001258_pt1 | contig 12860 bp, 14 predicted proteins | sample CB_VirMetaG_FD_169099 | JGI IMG/M metagenome (GOLD analysis project Ga0196901, IMG submission 169099) | Freshwater to marine saline gradient viral communities from Chesapeake Bay - CB_1504_1 Viral MetaG (v3) (version 3) | ecosystem: Environmental > Aquatic > Marine > Coastal | place: USA... | reverse complement strand
ATAATACCCCGTGGTGAAACGGTATCACAGGAGATTTATTGGGGAGTAGTTCAATGGTAGAACCCCCGCCTTTGGAGCGGGTTGTTGAAAGTTCGAATCTTTCCTCCCCAGTTTGCGTAAATGGTATCATTTATATATACCTATATAAAGGTGATACCATGAAAAAGAAAACATCAATACTTTGGAAAATACCAAAATCCGAATTAGATAAAGTGGTAAAGAATAACAGCACATTTTCTTCTATATTGAAGATATACGATCTATTGCCTAAAGGTGGAAATACTAGAACTTTAAAAAATAGATTGGATCATGATAATATCGATTATTCGCACATAATTCAAGGAAAATCTTCAAATAAGAATAGAAAGTTTTTTGTCAATAAAATTCCATTAATAGATGTTTTGGTTGAAAATTCCTCATACAACAGAGGAAGATTAAAAAACAGATTAATAAACCAAAACTTATTGGAAAATAAATGTTCAGGATGTGGATTAGATCCTTTTTGGAACGGGAATAAATTAATACTCCAATTGGATCATATAAATGGAATATCAAATGATAATCGTTTGAATAATTTAAGATTATTATGCCCCAATTGTCATTCGCAAACTGATACCTTTGCGAATAAAAAAAGACGAATCTAGGCGGGGTAGTTACGGGATTGTGGCGGAATAGGCAGACGCAACAGACTTAAAATCTGTCGATCAATTGATCGTGTGGGTTCGATTCCCACCATTCCCACTTACGGCGCGGTAGACCAACGGCAGAGTCAGTTGACTCAAAATCAACACAGTGTGGGTTCGAATCCCACTCGCGCTATTATGAACAGAGGACGGCAAATGAGCGACGATCCATTTTCACGATTAGTTCAAGAGTTGGAGTTTTGTATCGCAGAACGCGACGAAGCAAGGCGGATTGCGTGTAGAAATGAAGCACATCTTAACTCCATGATGTTTGATAACCCAAAGCACGGGGATCCCCGTGCGATTGCGGAATCCCGTGGTTGGGATTGCTTCAATAAGGTATACGAAGAAGACATAAACGCGGCAATGGATCGTCTTTCTGAACTTGATGAGGAACTTGGACTTTGAAATACTACGCGGTAAAGACCCCATCTGATCTTTTTGTGGAAGATAATTTCAGTAAGAACAATGAGTCATTCAAGGGTGCTTTGGTCTACAAAAAGAAAAGAAATGCGCTAGAATGCTGCGACGAGATGAACGAACTGGCAAAGAGTCTTAAGCGCAAACCCGATTATAAAGTCTCAGAGTTCACCCAGGAGGATATTACCGATTCTGGTATTATTTTGGATGGAGTCTGGAAAAAGAAATTATAAATACATCTATAGGAGAGATCTATGGAGTGTATTACTAAACTTTTGACTTTACAGAATCAATTAAGAATTCATCACTGGCAAACTGCTTCATATGCGGAACACAAAGCACTTGGAAATGCATATGAAGGATTGGACGCTTTAATTGACACTTTCGTTGAAACCTATATGGGAATCTACGGAAAGGATACAGAAGCAAAAAGAACTTTAGAACTCTTTGGATTTGAAAAAGCACATCCAATGCAAGTAATAAAGTATTTTGAAAATTATCTAGTCAATGAACTTCCAAATGATCTCAAAGAAGAAGATACTGACCTTTTAAATATTCGTGACGAGATGTTGGCACTATTGAATAAGACCAAGTATCTACTCACTCTACACTGATTATGCCTATTGAATATGAAATGATGGTTCTGAAGAGGTTGACGGAGCAGGCGATTATAAGCTATTCCGAATACTTTTACCTAACAAGTTGGTATAAAGATATAGAAAATAAAGTCCTTGAAATAGTCCTTCATGAAAAGGATTATGCCAAGGACTTATTTACTATAAACCAATTCAATGCAATGTGTGAACTTATACGACGGGGGTATTGGATAAAGTATGGAGATGCAGGTCCAGTTCTGGTAAAGAAAGATCTTGACATTCCCTACTTTTCTGATAAACTTCCCATCAAGCATGGAGCAGATTAGTGACCCTTACCAAACTGACAGATGAACAACTTTTCGCTCTCAAAGAGCAAACAGAAAAAGACATTGCCAAGTATCATAATTTCCAACTTGTAAGAAAGATTCAACTGAATTCTGCTTATGGTGCGATTGGAAACGAATACTTCCGATATTATTCCACCGAATTGGCAGAGGCAATTACACTTTCTGGTCAGTTGGCAATTCAGTGGATTGGTCAAAAGTTGAACGACTTCATCAACACTACCGTGGGAACGGATGGTGTTGATTATGTCATTGCGTCCGATACAGATTCTGTCTATCTGAATTTGAACTGTCTGGTGAAGAAGTTTGTAGCGAATGCTCCAAAAGACAAGAAGATCAATTACATTGACACCGCATGTGAGAAGATCATTCTCCCATTCATTCAAAAGAAGTTTGAAGAACTCTCAGATATCATGAATGCCTATGATCAGAAGATGTTCATGGGTAGAGAGGTGATTGCCGACAAGGGAATCTGGACTGCGAAGAAACGGTACATGTTGAATGTTCTGGATTCAGAAGGAGTAAGATATTCTGAACCAAAACTCAAAATCATGGGAATTGAAACGACTCGTTCTTCAACTCCAGAGATAGTTCGCAAGAGACTGAAGGAAGCAATTGATCTCATTCTCAACAGCACGGAAGATGAGATGATTGAGTTTGTGGATAAGTGTAAAACTGAATTCTATTCCCTGTCTCCCGAAGAGATCGCATTTCCTCGTTCGGTGAATGGATTAAACAAGTATCGCGATAAGTTGACAATCTACCGCAAGTCAACTCCGATGCATGTGAAGGGATCTCTGATCTATAATCACTATCTCTCGCGATTCAAGTTGGACAAGAAGTATCGCGATATCATTGAAGGTGATAAGATCAAGTATCTTCACTTGAAGAAACCAAATCCACTTGGAGGAAACAAAGGAGAGGATCAGGTAATTGCCTTTCCCAATGTTCTTCCAAAAGAGTTTGGTCTTGATAAGTTTATTGATTACAAAACACAATTTGAAAAAGCATTTATTGACCCACTGAGCAATATCCTAGATACAATCGGTTGGTCGCACGAAAGAAAAGCAACACTAGAATCCCTATTTGGATGAAAGGAATATTATGAGTGATTTTTTATCGTCGTTGGTAAAGACTTCAGGTAATAAATATGCTTCCATTGTAGACGATGGTCTTGAGGGAAGTGATGTTGGTGGGTTTGTAGACACAGGATGCTACATGCTGAATGGTCTACTCTCAGCATCAATCTATGGTGGTCTGCCGAATAACAAGATTCTCGCACTCGCAGGTGAATCTTCAACTGGTAAGACTTACTTTACTCTTGGAATCGTTTCTAAGTTCCTCAATGACAACCCTGATGCTGTCGTTCTTTACTTTGATTCAGAGCAAGCAGTCACGTCGGAGATGTTCAAGGATCGTGGAATTGATCCAAAGAGAGTGGCAGTATTTCCAGTCTCTACGATTGAGGAGTTCCGACATCAGGCAATCACAATCGTAGACAAGTATCTTGAACTTGACAAGGAAGATCGTAAACCAACCATGATCGTTCTTGATTCTCTTGGAATGTTGTCAACTACCAAGGAGATGACTGATACTGCTGATGGCAAGGAAACACGCGACATGACTCGCGCACAGGTTGTCAAGTCAACCTTCCGCGTTCTTACTGTGAAGTTGGGTATCGCGAAGATTCCAATGATCATGACCAACCACACTTATCAAGTTGTCGGTGCTTATGTTCCGATGTCAGAGATGGGTGGTGGTACTGGTCTTAAGTACGCAGCATCTACAATTCTCTATCTTTCAAAGAAGAAGGATAAGGATTCGGCAGGAGCAATTGTTGGTAATATTATTCATTGTAAACTTTACAAGGGAAGATTTACAAAAGAAAATAAGGTGATAGATGTCCGTCTCAATTATGACACAGGCATTGATCCATATTATGGTCTTGTGGATATTGCCATTAAGTCGGGTCTATTTAAGAAGAATTCAACAAGAGTAGAATTGCCCGATGGAACAAAGGTTTTTGAAAAGACAATTTACGATAATCCTGAAAAATACTTCACCAAGGAAGTACTTGACCTACTGGACAAGGCAGTGTATAATGAGTTCAGTTACGGTGGAGTAGAACCGTCTAGTGAAGAGGATACCGAATGACAGACATTGAGAAGATCATCCTACACAATCTTCTCAAAAACGAATCATATTCACGAAAAGTTACTCCCTTCCTCAAGAGGGAGTATTTTCATGATCGGTCAGTACGATTTGTTTTTGAGGGAATTCATGACTTTATTCTGAAGTACAGCAACCTACCCACCAAGGAGGCACTGTACATCATTCTTGACAAGAACAAGGCAATCGGTCAGGAAGAGATGAAGAGGGTCGGAGAAGTCCTTGAGGAAATTTCTACGACCAAGGATCCATGCGATCAAGAATGGTTGCTGAGTGAGACTGAAAACTTCTGTAAGGAGAAGGCAGTCTATAATGCCATCATGGAATCCATTCAGATCATTGATGGAAAGTCGCAGCAATCCCAGGGATCAATTCCTGATATTCTTTCAAAGGCACTCGCTATTTCCTTTGATGTTCACATCGGTCACGATTACATTGAAGACTACCAGAGACGATATGATTTCTATCACACGGTAGAGAAGCGAATTCCATTTGATCTGGAGAACTTCAATCAGATCACTGGTGGTGGTACACCTACCAAGACTTTGAATATCGTCATGGCAGGTACGGGTGTTGGTAAGTCTCTGTTCCTTTGCCACCATGCTGCCAATTGTCTGAAGAAGAATTACAATGTTCTCTACATCACATGCGAGATGGCAGAGGAGAGAATCGCAGAACGAATTGACGCGAATCTTCTTGATGTGACTCTTGATTATCTTCGTCATCTTCCACAGGTTGTATATGAAAGTAAGATCAAGAATCTCAGTGCTGGTGTTACTGGTAAGTTAATCATCAAGGAGTATCCAACTGCTACGGCAAATGTCAATCATTTCCGATTTCTTCTTGATGAATTGGCACTCAAGCGAAAGTTCAAACCAGACATCATCTTCATTGATTATCTGAACATCTGTGCTTCGGCAAGAATGAAGGCAGGAGGAAATACAAACTCCTACACCTACATCAAGTCTATCGCTGAAGAACTTCGTGGACTTGCGGTGGAGTATGGAGTACCGATCTTCTCCGCAACTCAGACAACACGATCTGGATATTCAAATACAGATATTGGTCTTGAAGATACTTCTGAATCGTTCGGTCTTCCCGCGACTGCTGACTTCATGTTTGCGCTGATCTCTACTGAGGAATTGGCAGAACTGAATCAGATCATGGTCAAGCAGTTGAAGAATCGCTACAATGACGCAGCATCAAATCGTAAGTTTCTTCAGAACATTAATCGTGCGAAGATGAAACTCTACGACATCAATAATAGTTCAGATAATACTGTAATTCCTGTACCAACTGAAAATCAAAAGAAGCAAAACAAATTTGAGAATTGGAACTTCTGATGTCTCTTCACGTTGACATGAAATATATTAATCTGGTTTCTTCTTCGCTTGAGAAGTTCAAGTGGAAGAAGAACAATCTTGCGAATTGTCGTTGTCCACTTTGCGGAGATTCTGAATCAAACAGAACAAAGGCAAGAGGATACTTCTTCGCAGGAAAGGATTCTTATTTTTACAAGTGTCACAATTGTGGAGCAGCACATAATGTCTACAAGTTTCTTGAAATCGTTTCTCCTTCTCTCTTCAAGGAGTATTGCCTTGAGACTTGGATAAACAAGAAAGAGGATTATCCACAAGTTGAATTCGTTCTTGATGTTCCAGAACCAAAGATCTATTCATATGTCACGATTGATGAACTTCCACATGGACATAAGGTATTGGATTTCCTCAAGACAAGAAGAATACCAGAGAAAAGATGGACTGACTTTTATTATGCGGAACATTTCTCAGATCTTGCGAAGGAAATTAATAGCAAGTACAATCTGATTGATGACGAACGAGTAGTCATTCCAGTATTTGATGAGCACAACCAATTAATAGGAGTTCAGGGTAGATCTTTTGGTAATGTTAAACCACGGTATATCACCATCAAGAAAGATGATAATATTCGCATGACTTATGGGTTGAACAATATCAATAGAAGCAAGGAGATCTTTGTTGTGGAGGGTCCGATTGACAGCATGTTCCTCGACAACGGTATTGCCTGCATGGGTTCAGGTAATTTCCTAGAAATTAGAGAAAGACTCCAGAACGACAACTTAATCTTCGTTCTGGATAATGAACCAAGAAATAGAAATACAGTTGATATTTTAAAGCAATTGATTGACAATAATGAAAAAGTAGTGATTTGGCCTTCGTTCATCCGTCAGAAAGACATAAATGATATGGTGCTTTCTGATATTGATGCGAAGAATATTATACAAGAAAACACATATAGTGGTGCAGCAGCGATGCTCGCTTTTAATTCATGGAGAAAGTGCTAATGGAAATTTCAAAGCAAGATTATTTGTTGATGACTGGTGTAATTGAATTTCACTTTAAGTTCAGTGAGTATATTCGTGAGACAGACGAGGAATTGTTTTTCCGCGCAGTTGATTATGCCAAGACATTTACAAATGTTCCTGGAATGGAATTTGGATATTGGCATGAAGACAACAAGAAGTTTCTTGATGAACTGATTCGTAAACTTGAACGAAAGAAAGCAAGTTTCAATCGCCTGGTAGAGAAGACTCAAGATGAAGCAAAAGCAAGAACCATCTGGAAGAAAAAGAAGAATACAACAGATGATGATTTCTTTGGATTCTCTGGTTACTTCAAGAACTTTACCCGTCACGCTGCCAAGTTGGAATATGATAAGTTTGACATGGATGACTGGGTAAACTTTGTGAAGATCTGTAAGTATGTAAAGAACAATGATAAGTTCATTGAATTTGCTCTTGCCAAGATCGCGCATTACTATACAATAGAGAGTGAACTATACAAGGAGTTGAAGAATGAGCAAGAGAGTTAATGTTCTAGATTCTGGTTTCGTGGAATACATTGACCACATGGGATCTGATCTCACGGTGGTCAACTCTGCGCGTGTGTCGTTTGATAAAGCATCCACATTTGACAAGGGTGGAGAACTTTCAGAGAAGGACTATAGACTGATCAAGTATCTCGCAGAGCACAATCACTGGACGCCATTTGCTCATCCACAGATCACTCTACGAATCAAAGCACCAATCTCAATTCGCACACAACTCTTCAAGCATAAGGTTGGATTTACTGAGAACGAGATTTCTCGTCGTTATGTTTCTTATACCCCAGATGTATATCAACCATATTGGAGAGGAAAACCAACTGGTGGAGCAAAGCAGGGATCTGAAGACTTTATTGAAGAAGGCAATCTGAATAAGAACTGTACAGACAAGTATAAAGCAATTACTGACGCATGTATGGAAGCATATGAAGAGATGATTTCCAAGGGAATTGCGCCAGAGCAAGCAAGATTTATTCTCCCACAAGGAGCATATACAGAATGGTATTGGACTGGATCTCTTTCGGGATTTGCGAGAGTGTACAAGCAAAGAATTGATCCACATGCCCAATGGGAAGTAAGGGAATATGCCAAGGCAATTTCGGAAATAGTCGAACCACTTTTTCCTGAATCTTGGTACGTCCTTACGACGAATACATAAGATACAACCCTAAACAATACAGGAGAAAATATGAAAGAGTTGCCTTCGGATTACCAGAAGTTTATTCACACGTCACGATATGCTCGTTGGTTGGAGAAAGAGAAGAGACGAGAGACTTGGGAAGAAACGGTAAAGCGTTATTTTGATTTCTTTGAAACTCATCTCTCTGACAAGCATAAGTACGAGTTAACACCAGAACTTCGCTCTGAGTTGGAGAGTGCAGTACTCAATCTTGAAATCATGCCAAGCATGAGAGCATTGATGACTGCTGGGCCCGCTCTCTCAAGAGACAATACCGCAGGATACAACTGTTCCTATGTTGCTGTGAATCGTGTAAGAGCATTTGATGAGATTCTCTACATCCTCATGTGTGGAACGGGTGTAGGATTCTCTGTGGAGAGACAATATGTTGAGAAACTTCCTACGATTGCTGAACACTTCTCTTCTACTGATACCACGATCATTGTGGAAGATAGCAAGGCTGGTTGGGCTAAGGCATACAAAGAACTTATATCCCTACTCATTGGAGGTCAGATTCCCAAGTGGGATTTATCAAAGGTTCGTGCTGCTGGCGCACGACTCAAGACTTTCGGTGGAAGGGCAAGTGGACCAAGACCTCTTGAGGATCTTTTCCGTTTCACCAGTGATACTTTTAAGAGAGCAGCAGGCAGGAAACTCACATCCATTGAGTGCCACGATGTCGTATGTAAGATTGCGGAAATTGTCGTGGTGGGAGGAGTCCGTAGATCTGCTCTTATTAGCTTATCAAACCTCACTGACGAGCGTATGCGTGATGCCAAGTCTGGAGCATGGTGGGAGGCGAATCCGCAAAGAGCACTCGCGAACAACTCGGTCGCGTTCAAGGAGAAACCAGAGATCGGAGTCTTCATGGAAGAATGGGTTTCCCTCTACAAGTCAAAGTCAGGAGAACGAGGAATCTTCAACAGAGACGCATGTAGAAGAACAGTAGAGAAACTTGGTGATCGTCGCAACTCTTCGTATGAGTTTGGTACTAATCCGTGCTCAGAGATCATTCTTCGTGATCGTGAGTTCTGTAATCTGACAGAGGTTGTGGTTCGTCCAGACGACACAATGGAGTCCCTTGCTCGTAAGGTGAAGTTGGCATCCATTCTTGGTACATGGCAAGCATCACTCACTCACTTCCCATATCTCTCATCGGAATGGAGAAAGAATTGTGAAGAGGAAGCATTGCTTGGTGTTTCGTTGACTGGAATTCTTGACAACAGAATGTTGAGCAAGTCTCCAAATCTTGCTGATGTTCTTGAAGGACTAAAGAAGATCGCAGTCATCACGAATACCGAATGGTCTGCTCGTATTGGTATCAATCCTGCTGCTGCAATTACTTGCGTCAAACCATCTGGTACAGTTTCACAACTTACCGATGCGGCATCTGGTATTCATGCACGACACAACGAATATTACATTCGTACCGTTCGCGCAGACCGCAAGGATCCACTTTGTCAGATGATGGTAGAGATGGGATTCCCACACGAACCATGTGTCATGAAACCAGATCACACGATGGTCTTCTCATTCCCAATGAAGGCAGAAGGATCTGTAACTCGTAATGATTTGACTGCGATTGAGCATCTTGAACTTTGGTTGACATATCAGCGTCACTGGTGCGAACACAAGCCTTCGATCACCATCACCGTGCGTGAGCATGAGTGGATGGAGGTTGGTGCATGGGTTTATAAGCACTTTGATGAGATCAGCGGCATCTCGTTCCTACCACACTCCGATCACTCGTATCGTCAAGCACCTTATCAGGATTGCAGCAAAGAAGAATACGAGACAGCACTTTCGCAAATGCCCAAGAATGTTGACTGGAGTCTTCTTGTGAATTATGAAAAGGAAGACAACACCAAGGGAACCCAGACATTTGCTTGTTCTGGTGACAAGTGTGAACTAGTTGACCTGACAAATTAACCCCACTTGAGATAGCATCTCAGGTCCGACAACCCCCTACTAGTGGGGGTTGTTTCTTTATATAAATACAGATATGCTAATGTCTCTTGAAGATCCAAGTGAAAATGTTCAAAAAAGAGCTCAAGAAATTGAGGATGCCAGAAAAAAGACCAATCCATAAATACTAGTGAAGAATACTTTATAGAAAGAAAAATATCCTATGGCATACGAACAAGGAAAATACTTAAATTCTAAATTCAGGGCAATTCCTACAACTGGAGCATTATTTTATGCTTTACAAGAAATTGCTATGAGATCTTTAAATTCGAATGATAATGAAATTATTGTTCCAGAATCTCCTATACAAACATCGACTCCTATAATATATTCAGGTCTTGGATTTGAAGGACCAACGGAACAACCTTCTGCCGTTGGGGATCCTGAAGATTGGGGGTATGATGCAAATGCAATTGCTCGTTGGAATTTTGTTCCATATCAAATACTCGGTGGAACATTTAATGTCGGTGTAGTTGCTCATCACTTTAGAGGAATTTCTCACATAGACTTCTCTCTGAATGGAGGAACTTGGGAATCTGTATCAGGTGTTAGTTATAACTCTGACAGCAAGACTGTAGAATACTTTGCAACAGTTGACACGACTGGAATGAGTAATTATCATCCAGCATCTAGTGATTATGCAGAGATCAGAGCAATCGTATATCCAAACGTAGGTGTACCGTTAGTTCTTGGTGGAACATTGCCATCTTTTGGTACTTATGACAGCATTGCGGATTCTGATGGTATTCATGGTATGTTCTTCCTTTCCGATGCTGGCCAGACATATCCAGTAGTAGAAAAATTCGTCAGTGTACAGGGTAGCGATTCAAATGATGGGTCAGAAGAAAATCCAGTACTAACAATTGCTAAAGCATCTAAACTTATATCAAATGAATACTTTTCTCTTATGGGAACTACTTTTGTTGACGGTGGAATTGTAAGACTTATGTCTCTTCCAGAAGGTGTAACAATTGGTCACACATACGCAAATTATACCTTCGGAAATTTTGTACACACGAAGTACTCTTGGTTGACAGTTGCTCCACAAGAAGGAATAGAATCATCATCTGCTCCTATCACACAGAAGTCAACAGATACGGGTGGAGCAAGAGTCACCAAGATAAAACTAGACAATGTAACTGTTGCTCCATATGCAGGAGCAATGGCAAGTAATACGATTCTATATACAGCAACACAACCAAACACCACAGAGTATGCAATGTTGTGGGTAAACGATTGTCAGTTCAATGGAATGGGAAGATTAACAAGTGGTAACTGGACAAACGGATTTAGATTACAATGGGTTACACACTGTGGTCTTACTGGTTCGTTAAACGGATTTGTTGATACTGAGATTGCAAGAGGTTGTACTGTTGGTATTATCTCTGGAGATGCCTATAGTAAGGGTGGTCTTGTAATTGATTCTATGGCAGATGTATTAGACTTTTCTGGCACAGGAAACCACCCAGACTTCTACCAATTTGATGCGGGTGGTGCTTCCAAGTCCTTTAAGAATAGAATTCTTCAGAATCTTTACAATGCAGATTCTACTCAAGATTTCCAAGGAATCTTTGCAGGAGTAGGTGCAGGGGTAGTAGATTGTGCTATAATAGGAGTTACGATTGATAAATCAACAGGAGTTGGTGACGATCAGAATGTAGTTACGTTTGGTGCAACAGCAACCAATGTTTATATAAAGGGATGCTCTTTCAATGGACCTGGAGTCGTCTGGAGAACAGAATTCCTTGCTGGAAGAACATATAGTAATGTTGTGGTAGAAGATTCATATATCAGAGGTGATTCATTCCTGAACGATTTGGGAACACCTCCTCTCGGAGTGACTTATATTTAGGAAATTTTATGAAAAAACCATTTGGATATTCTTATTTGTTAGACATGTATCATTGTCGTGAAGGTGCAGCGGATGATTTAGAACTACATTATAGATTCTTGGAAAATCTTGTAGATGAAATTGGTATGACTAGAATGAGTCAGCCAGTAGTCATGCACGGACCAAGAAATAAAGGTGTTGAAATTTACCCAGAGAAAGCAGGAGTGAGTGGTTGGGTTCCTCTAATCGAATCGGGTATACAAATTCATTCACTTGAACCTACCAGATTTATTACTCTAGATGTGTATTCGTGTAATAAGTTTGATCAAACTACAATTTACAATTTTGCAAAGAAGTATTTTGAATTTACAACTAGCGAAGAACACTTTATAGAAAGAGGAATGTTTTATGGAAATTAAACCAACCCCAATCACAAAAATTTATATTGACGATATTCCAGATCAATCATATGTTGAAAGATTTCGTCAACTAGGTGTAGAACAATACTGCATAATTTATCAGAATAATGTTGATCCAACTGCAACTACTGGAAAGATTAATGTAGATGCAGTCATTCAATCAATTGAAGATAATAAACCAATCGGAGGTGGATGTAGTTTCAAGGACGCAAAGAAGGTAGTTCTTGATTTTGAACATCCATACATGTGGCCTTTGATGGTTGGTCCAGAGTATATCAAGACCGATTCGGAAGGAAACACAACCACATACGAATCTCTTAAGAATGAATTGATTAATCTAATCAACACTTTAAAGGAAAAATATCCAGACAAGGAGTGGGGGTTTTATTCCATGCCATCTATTCCTGCATGGTGTCCATTAGAGGGAGATCCGATTCAGCAAAGTGTTCCATCGGGAACAAGAACAGCATATCTCAATAAATTATCAGAGTTGCAAATAAGAAATCTACAAAAGCATCTCACATTTTCATTCAGACCTCTTACTGAAGTTTCTGACTTTGTTACTACTAGTTTATATCAATTAGATAAGCAAGACGGAGATTCAATCGGACTTGATGAATTAGATATAAAGCGTTCTATGATCGGATCTAAAGTTACAGCAAATTTAGCAGGAGAAAAAGAAAGTTTTGCTTGGGTTGCTCCTGTATTCTTTAACTTTGCAAATGCAACTGGAGCAAATGCTGCATATAAAGTATTTGATATAATTCCATACAAAGAAACAGAGCAGGATGTAATCAATCCAGCGATTGCAAATGGAATTGATGGTTTCTTTGTATGGTTGGCAACAAATTATAGAATCACTCAAATTACTAGCCCACTAAGTCGTGGAGGT
>Ga0196901_1001257_pt1 | contig 12860 bp, 26 predicted proteins | sample CB_VirMetaG_FD_169099 | JGI IMG/M metagenome (GOLD analysis project Ga0196901, IMG submission 169099) | Freshwater to marine saline gradient viral communities from Chesapeake Bay - CB_1504_1 Viral MetaG (v3) (version 3) | ecosystem: Environmental > Aquatic > Marine > Coastal | place: USA... | reverse complement strand
GCCTTATTCTTGCCACATTTCTGCCACAATTTAGCCACAATTCCCTATATTTTTTTTTATAACGTGTACTTGAGCAGGATTCATAAACGCAGTAAGGTAGAATAAACTATGGAAATAGAAAAAAGGGGACCCCTCGAAAAAGACCTATTAACTACTGACCAATTAAGAATGGAAGTAGAAAAAAAATTCATTGAGCATATTAAACTTTGCCAGGATAATTTTTTATATTTTGTTCAAGAGGTTTGGCCTGATTTTATTTGTAGAAAAGAAAAGGACCCAAAAAAATGGGGGCACCATCAAATAATGGCAAAAGCCTTTACAGACATATCGGATAAGAAAAAAGGGAGGCTTATTGTAAATATGCCACCTAGACATACTAAATCAGAATTTGCTTCTGTGTTCTTTCCAGCATGGATGATAGGGAAGTTCCCAAAATTAAAAATTATGCAGGTAACACACAATGCGGAACTATCTTCTAGGTTTGGTTCTAAGGTTCGTAACTTAATTGATTCAGCAGAATATAAACAAATTTTTGGTGATGTCCGTTTACGACAAGACTCTAAAGCAAAAGGACGTTGGGAAACAAATCATGGTGGTGAATATTTTGCTGCTGGTGTAGGAGGCGCAATTACAGGACGAGGTGCGGATCTACTAATCATTGACGATCCACATACCGAACAAGATTCGTTATCTCGTAATGCTATGGAGCGATGTTATGATTGGTATGCATCAGGCCCCAGACAACGTTTACAACCTGGAGGCTCTATTGTTTTAGTTATGACAAGATGGGCGGAGAATGATTTAACGGGGACCCTCATCAGAAATCAAAAGGAAGAAAAAGCAGATAAGTGGAAATTAATTTCTTTTCCTGCTTTGTTAGAATCAGGGAACCCAGTGTGGCCAGAATTTTGGGAAAAAGAAGAACTACTAAAAGTTAAAGCATCATTGCCGATTAGAAACTGGTCGGCACAGTATATGCAAAACCCAACATCAGAAGAAGGTGCGATCATCAAAAGAGAATGGTGGCGACCATGGAAAAAAGATGTACCTGCATTACAACATGTTATTCAAAGTTATGATACTGCATTCAGTGCAAAAGAAACTGCAGACTATTCTGCTATTACTACGTGGGGAGTATTTTATCCGCAAGAAGGAGGCGCAGCTCATTTAATGCTATTAGATGCTATGAAGGGTAAATTTGATTTCCCTGAATTAAAAAATGTTGCATTAGAACAATATAGATTTTGGGAACCAGAATCCGTAATCATTGAGGCTAAAGCATCTGGGGAACCCCTAATGCATGAATTTAGAAGAATGGGTATACCAGTAATTCCTTTTGTTCCTAGCAAAGGAAAAGATAAGCATACCAGAGTAAATGCTACAGCCCCTCTATTTGAATCAGGGTCCATATGGTATCCAGAGGGAGAACGTTTTGCAGATGAGGTTATTGAGGAATGTGCCGCCTTTCCCCATGGTCAGCATGATGACTATGTTGATAGCACCACTCAAGCTGTGTTAAGATACAGGCAAGGTAACTTCTTTGATGTATCGTCAGATTATCAAGAAGAAAAAAATAATTATAAAAAAGAGTACAAGTACTATTAGGAGATTTATGTCAGATATAAAAAAAATTTCAGGTGCAGCAGTAACTGAAAGAGAATATGCAAAACTTAAAGCTTTAGAAGAAGGAGCCTCAGCTAAAGAAGATGTTTTAAAAAAATTAAAACAAAAATCTTTAAAAGACATGTCTGGAGCAGCAGTAACTGAAAAAGAATATGAATATTTAAAAAAAGGAATGAAAAAAGGTGGAATGACTAAGGGTCAAAAGAAAATCCGTACAGTCATGAGAGAGTTTAAAGCAAAGAAATTAAAATCTTCTTCTGGACAAAAAGTTACGAATCCAAAGCAAGCTATTGCTATTGCATTGTCTGAAGCAGGGCAATCTAAAAAAATGAAAAAAGCTGCAAGTGGTTCTTTCATTACTAAAGGCGGAGACTATATTAAAGATTTATTATAATGGGTCACGAAAATAATATTACTAAATCTTATGAAGTTAATGGTAAAACTAAATATTATAATGTGCCTGATCCTAAACATAACACTCCAGATATGAGTCTTCCTAAAGAATACGGAAAACAATATGATGATTTAGAGGAAGCCGTAGAAGGTGCAAAATCTATTTCGAAAAAATTAGATAAGTATTCTCACAAACATAATCAAGGCGGCATGGTAATAGGCAAACAAAAAGATTACATTAAGGGTTTATTATAATGGCTGAAAAGAAAAAAAAGACTTCTGATAAAATTATGGATGCCTTTGGTGTATTAGGAAAGTTTGATCCTTTCCAAACATACAAATACTACAGAGATATGGCTGAATACGATAAAGAAAAAAAAGAAGTTAAAAAAGAAAGTAAAGCAACAGGTGGTTTCATTGTTGGTAAAGGTGGCGACTACATAAAGGATTTATTATAATGAAAAAATCAAAAATTCAAAAAGCTTTCATTGGAAAATTTATTTCTTCTCTTCCAGAAATATTTTCTAAAGTTTCAAACGGTGTCATAGGCGGCGATAGTTCTGTATGGAGTAAAGATAAAATGGCTGGCCTAAGTAGCTATGCCCCAGGATCTTACGGTAGAGGGGAAAAAAGCACAGGACAAAAAACAGCAAAGGCTAAAAAAGGCTCTTTCATCATTACTAAAGGCAAAGATTATCTTAAAGATCTACTATAAGTATAGTCCTTAATTAGTTTGCATGTTAATATAATAACTGTTATAACAAATTAAGGAGAATAACCATGGCAAAAAAAAGTATGAGAAATCTTGCAAAAATTGCAGCAGGATTAGGAGCTGCATACGCTCTATCTAAAATGGGTAAAACAGATTCTTTTGACGGAACTGAAGGAGTATTTGAACAAACCGAATCTTTCAAAGGAAAAATGGCACCATCAACAGCAGGACGTATGGATGGCACTGAAGGAACATTTCCAGCTTCCGCAAAACCAAAAAGAGGAAGCGTTGAAGCATTTAGACAAGCTGAATCTGAAAGACAATCTAGAATTGCGGCACTAAAAAGTGGAGCACCTAAAATAGATAGGTCTGCATTCAATGCAAAAGTAAAAGCAATTAACGAAGCAAGAACTGGAATGAAAAATCAAAGATATAAAAAAGGCGGATCCGTTCACGTTAAAACAAAAATAGGATATAGTAAACCAACTAAGATTTGCTAATATGGCACAAGTCGACAACAACAATGAACTTCCTATAGAGGAAGTTGAAATGGAAGAAGTTGACGTAGAGTTACCTGAAGAAGAGCAAGATCAAATTCAAGAATTAGGTCAGGCGATTGATGAGCAGGTAGCCTTTTACGATAACTTAGCAGAAGACATGGACGAGCGTACGCTTGCTCGTATCGCTTCTCAATTGTTGGAAGACTACCATAAAGACAAAGTATCGAGAGCCGATTGGGAAAAAACTTATACCCAAGGTTTAGAATTATTAGGTTTTAAATATAACGATCAAACACGTCCTTTTTCTGGAGCATCAGGTGTAACCCATCCATTGCTAGCAGAAGCAGTAACACAATTCCAAGCACAAGCTTATAAAGAATTACTACCGAGTGATGGCCCTGTACGTACGCAAGTCGTTGGGGCTGAAACTCCTGAAGTAAAACAACAAGCAGAACGTGTAGAAGATTTCATGAACTATATGTTGATGGAAAAAATGGAAGAGTATACTCCTGACTTTGATCAACTATTATTTTATTTACCACTAGCTGGATCTGCTTTTAAAAAAATTTACTATGATGAATTAAAACAAAGAGCTATTTCTAAATTTGTACCAGCAGAAGATTTAATTGTTCCATACTATGCAACCGATTTAATGGATTGCGAACGAATTACTCATCTTGTTAAGATGAGTGAGAATGATGTACTCAAACAACAGAAGTCTGGTTTCTATAGAGATGTAGAATTAATACCAAAATCAACACAACAAAATACGATTCAAGATAAATTAAACGAATTAGAAGGTGTAAAACCAACTAGCGATAAAGAATATCAATTAAATATTCTAGAAATGCATGTAGATTTAAGTTTAGAAGAATTTGAAAAAGATGGTTTACCTAGACCCGATGAAAAAGAAATTAAAGTTCCTTACATTATTACGATTGATGAAGGCTCTCAAGAGATTTTATCTATTTATCGTAACTATGCACAAGACGATGAACTAAAAAGACGTAAAGAATACTTCGTTCACTTCAAATTTTTACCAGGATTAGGCTTTTATGGCTTTGGATTAATCCATATGATTGGTGGATTAAGCCGATCTGCTACTACTGCACTACGACAATTGCTAGATGCAGGTACGTTAGCGAACTTACCAGCGGGATTCAAGAGCCGTGGTATTAGAATCAGGGATGATGACCAACCGTTTCAGCCAGGAGAGTTCAGAGATGTGGACGCACCAGGCGGAAATATCAGAGATCAGTTCCAAATTTTACCTTTTAAAGAACCAAGTCAGACTTTATTTCAATTAATGGGCTTTTGTGTTCAAGCAGGACAGCGATTTGCTGCTATTGCTGACATGCAATTAGGAGAAGACGCACAAAATAGAGCGGTCGGCACTACGATTGCACTCTTAGAACGTGGTTCGAGGGTCATGAGTGCTATTCACAAGCGTTGTTACTATGCAATGCGACAAGAATTTAGATTATTAGCTAGAGTATTTGCAGATTACTTACCTCCTGTCTATCCTTATTCAGTATATAACGCAGATCGTGCAGTAAAAGTTGCCGATTTTGATGATAGAGTAGATGTGATACCTGTAGCAGACCCTAATATCATGAGTATGGCACAACGAGTAACGCTTGCTAATGAAAATTTAAAGATTGCTATGTCTGCGCCACAAATGCACAACTTACGAGAAGCTTATTCTAGAGTATATGAAGCATTAGGAACAAAGAATATAGATTCTTTACTGATTCCAGAAAAACAACCGATGCCTGAAGATCCAGGAACCGAGAATGCTAAGGCGTTAAAGATGGAATTGCTACAAGCTTTCCCAGACCAGGATCATGAAGCACATATCACGGCTCACGGAACTTTCATTCAATCACGAATGGTGCAAATGAATCCGATGGTCTATGCATTATTACAAGGACACATCAGTGATCACATTGCGATGCAGGCTCATGGAGAAGTAGGAGCATTGATTCAACAAGATCCGAACATGCAAGCAATGCAACAACAAGATCCTGATGGTTTTAAAGTATTATTTAATTCTATGGTTGCAAAACGAGTAGCAGAACTAACACAAAACTTAGTAGCTGCAGAAGGTGGACCACAACAAGATCCATTAGTAGCTTTGAAACAAAGAGAACTAGATCTAAAAGCATTAGATATCCAAAGAAGAGCACAAGAATCTATGGATGATATGATGAGAAAAGAAGGTGAGTTTGATGAGAAGTTAGATGTGGAAAAAATGAAATTAGAACAACAAGAAGAACAAGCGGCTGCTAGAATTAGAGTAGCACAGGAGAAAATTAATGTCGCAAGAGAAAAAAACAGGCAAAACCAAAAAGGTAAGTAAACGTTTGACCAAAACAAAACCCCCTAAAAAAGGGCCTAACCCTCAAGGTATATACGCACCTTTAAAACCAGAGTATTATTTGTAATATGGAAAAAAATATTAAACCAAAGAAAAAACCTAGATACATGAATGATCAGCTTCTAGAAGGAAGTGATCTAGATAAAGAATTAAAAGAGCCTACTATGGAAGGTCCTTTTAAACCATTTGAAGACGAAGAACCAGTCACATTAAGCGAAGGCGGAATGTGCCGAGGAGCAGGTAAAGCAATTACAGGAAAAGGTTTTAAAGGAGTATTCTAAATGCTCTGGAGTATCTTACCTACCTTATTCAAGACAGGTGCGGAAATTTTTAAAAATAGACAAGCTACAAAAATAGCTATGTCCGAAGCTGCCTTATTAACAGCGGAAAAAATGAAACGCGGTGAAATTGAATATCAAGGTAAAGCATTAGATTCACAAAAAGGGGATTGGAAGGACGAATTCATACTTTTGACGCTTTCAAGTCCACTGTTTTTATTGGCGTATTCTGTATTTGCAGAAGACGAAAAAATTGGTCAAAAATTAGACTTGTATTTTGAGAAATTACAGGCTATGCCTTGGTGGATAACTGGACTTTGGATTTCAGTAGTGGCTGCCGTGTACGGAATCAAAGCAACAGATATCATTAACACTAAAAAAGGAAAATAATATGTTCAAAAAAATAAAACAAAAACTTTGTGAACTAGTTTGTAAAGTATTTGGTATTACACAATGTTTGTGTAATCACGAATGTAACTGTAAAAAGGAAAAGAAATAATGAAAGACGGATATCATAAAACAAAATCAGGTAAGATGGCTAAAAAAGGTCTTTGGTATAATATTCAACAAAAGAAAAAAAGAATTGCTGCAGGCTCTGGTGAAACTATGAGAAAACCTGGAACCAAAGGTGCTCCAACCGCTAAAGCAATTAAAAAATCACAAAAGAAAAAATAATGATAAAAAAATATTTTAAAAAATTAATTAATAAAATATTTGGTAGACGCTGCGTTTGTGGTAGATGCCGTTGTGATTATTAAACACTTTCCTATCAACCCAAAATAGTATAGAAAGCTATTATGATTCAAGGTGATAGTAGCGAATATGATTTATTAGAAGGTGCTTGTAAACTAGTACCGTGGCCCGAGGTTCTTTCTGCTGAGATTGGAGTACGCCAAGGACAAGGGTCTAAAATTATCCTAGATAGTTTTAAGAATAAAAAACATTGGCACATTGGAATTGATCCTTATGGTAATTTAAATTACCAACATTACGATAACAGTACATCGTACACATGTGATTATACTAATAGTATGAAATTACAGTTAATCAAAGATTTACCGTACGAACATTTTACTTTGTATTCGATTGGGGACGATGAGTTTATGAAACGCTTCCAAGATGGTGTTCCTATTTACAGAGATAAAAAAGAAATTATTAATACTTATGATTTAGTTCATTTTGATGGTCCTCATAAAACCATAGACGTGATCCGAGAGACCTTATTTTTTGCAGACAGATCTAGAATAGGATCTATTTTTATTTATGATGATTATCCTAAATTTGATATGAATCTTATTGGTAATATATTAATTACTCATTTAGGTTTTGTCCCTGTATTAAAAGGTGATAATAAAATAGCTTTACAAAAGAAAAAAGATGCTTGATTTAGGAACATTAGACCAAGTTAAACACTATATTAAAAAACAAATAGAGCAGACGAAAGACCATATTTGCTATGGTGTAGACACAGTCGATAAACTCCATTACTCTAGAGGGAAACTCAATGCCCTAGAGGTATTGCTACAGGATCTAAAAGACCTGCAGAAGAACATGGAGAATGTCGATGACGATAGTAACACCTGATACGTCCTTAATAGGCGTGTCAAAAGAAAATCCCGCACCTGAATCTAAGGAGCAGGAAATACCCACCGATCCAGAAGGTATACAAAAATATCTGGATGTAATTCCCAAACCAGTAGGATACCGACTTTTGGTTCGACCTTATGCAGGTCCGAAAAAAACCAAAGGAGGAATTCTTCTTACAGATAATGTAAGTGAAACTATTCAAATGACAACCGTAGTTGGTTTAGTCGTTGCATTAGGAGATCTTTGTTATTCAGATAAAGATAGATTTCCCAAAGGCCCTTGGTGTAAGGAAGGTCAGTTTGTAATCTACGGAAGATATGCTGGCTCGCGTTTTAAAACAAAATACGGTGAGCATCGTATTTTAAATGACGATGAGATTATTGCTACCATCGCAAAACCTGAAGACATACTTCATTTATATTAAATAGGAGAACATATAATGTTAGAAGAAAAAGAAACATCTAAGTTCGAATCACAAGTTGACTTAGATACGGATGATGTAAAAGAACAAGACATCCAAATAGAGACTAAAGAAGAAAAATCAAAAGAACCTACCTTAAATGTAGGGGAAGTTGATTTAGGATATACTTCGCATAATAAAGAAGAAACAAAGGAAAAAATTGAAGTAGAAGAAGAAACAGACAGACCTACTCCAAGTAATCCCAATCCAAAAAAAGAAACCAAAGAAGAAGCAGCAGACGATCTGAATCAAATATCTGAATCGGTTCAAAAAAGAATAGATAAATTAACTAGAAGATATAGAGAAGCAGAACGTAGAGAGCAAGCAGCATTAGAGTTTGCACGAGGTCTTCATAAAAAATATGAAACATCAGAAAAAAGATTAGATAGTGCTGATGAACAATACTTGAAAGAATTTGATGCAAGAGTAGATGCACAAAGAGAACAAGTACGAATTAAATTAAAATCTGCTATTGAAGCTAATGATACTGATGCCATTATGCAAGCGAATGACGAACTAACACAGCTTGCAGTGCAAAAAGAAAAAGCTAAATTGCAAATGGCTGATCGTGCGGAACGATTAAGACAATTAGAAGAGCAGAAAAAAATACAAGCTTCTGAGATACAGGAACAGCAAAGAGCTAAACCTGTGGCTCCAGAACCTAGCCCAAAAGCTAAGTCCTGGGCTCAAAAGAATACTTGGTTTGGTAATGATAAAATCATGACTAATGCCGCTTTCACCATCCATGAAGATCTAGTGGGTATGGGTGTTGATGTTGAAAGTGAAGAGTATTATAATGAAATAGACAAACGAATGAAGGAAAATTTCCCTCATAAGTTTTCTGTACAAGAGCAACGAAGAGAACCCGTCCAACAAGTTGCTAGTGCTGGAAGACAACAGCAAGGACGCAAAACTGTGAGACTCACCAAATCACAGGTGGCTATTGCCAAAAAATTAGGGGTGCCACTAGAAGAATACGCTAAATACGTGAAGGAGGTACAATAGTATGAGCGATAATAAGTTAAATAAGACTTCACGCGCGTCAGAAGAACATAAAGAGGTTAGAAAAAAACCTTGGACGCCACCATCAGCTCTGGACGCACCGCCTGCGCCAGTCGGCATGGTCCACAGATGGATCAGAGTCGAGTCTATGGGTTTCCAAGATACTGCAAACGTATCTAAGAAACTTAGAGAAGGTTGGGAATTTGTAAGAGCCGAAGAAATTAAAAATACTATCGGTGATCATGGATACCCAGTTATTCGAGACGGACAATACGCAGGTTTGATCGGGGTTGCTGGCCTTGTGTTGGCAAGGATACCTGAAGAGATCGTGCAATCGCGCTCTGAGTATTTTAGTAAAATTACTCAGGATAAAATGGAAGCGGTTGATCATGATGTCATGAAGGAGCAACGACCTGAGATGCCGATTAATATTAATCGACAATCTCGTGTATCTTTTGGTGGTGGAAGTAAGTCCTAATTTTGTGACAATAACCATCCCAAAATAAACTGAAACAAATATAAAAAGGAGTACTAACAATATGGCTAACGTAGCTGAAAAATATGGTCTTAGACCAGTAAGAAAGTTAGATGGCTCTCCGTTTATAAATGCTCAGAACAGATACAGAATTAAAGCAGGTTACGGCACTGCGATATTTCAAGGGGATTTGGTAATACCAACTTCTACAGGATTTATCCAAAGAGCTACTGCTAACACTTCTGATGCTGTTGTTGGAGTATTTAACGGGGTGTTCTACAACGATCCGACTACTCAGAAACCAACTTGGAAGAACTACTATCCTGGTGGAATCACACCGACTCAAGGCGAAATCATCGCTTCAGTCATTGATGATCCAGAAGTAGTTTATTCAATTGATTCTGATGGAGCATTCGCTGTAGCAGACATCTTTAAGAACTTTTCAATCACTAACGTGACTGGAAATGTTCAAACAGGTATATCAAAAGTTCAATTAGATTACTCTGTATCAGGAGTTGCAAATACATTTGCAGTTCAAGCTATCGACATCTCTCAAGATGTAGGTAATGATACAGCTGGTTCTGTGAACGCTGATGTTCTTGTAAGAATCAACAATCATTTCTACTCTTATGGTGGAAATGGTGTAGGCTTATAATAGGAGAATAAATAATGGCTATATCACGATCACAACTAGTTAAAGAACTAGAGCCAGGATTGAATGCACTATTCGGCCTGGAATATAACAGATATGACAATGAACATGCAGAAATCTTCATGACTGAGTCATCTGACAGAGCTTTCGAAGAAGAAGTAATGCTAACAGGTTTTGGTGCTGCGGCAGTAAAATCTGAAGGTGCAATGGTTAATTTTGACCAAGCATCTGAAGCTTACACTTCTAGATACACTCATAATACAGTAGCACTTGCTTTTGCTATTACTGAGGAAGCTATTGAAGATAACTTGTACGACAGATTAGCATCTAGATACACTAGAGCACTTGCTCGTTCAATGTCTCAAACTAAACAAATCACTGCGGCTAATGTACTAAACAATGGTTTTAGTTCATCATACCCAGGTGGTGACGGAAAAGCTTTATTAGCTAACGATCACCCTCTGTCTAATGGTGGATCTTTCAGAAACATATTGTCTACAGCAGCTGACTTATCAGAAACTTCTTTAGAGCAGTCTCTGATTGACATCGCAGCATTTGTTGACGAAAGAGGATTAAAGATTGCTACTATGGGTAGAAAATTAGTAATTCCAAAAGAATTGCAATTTACTGCTGAGAGAATCTTAAAATCTCCTCTATCAACTACACCTGGTGGATCAAACGCGTTCGCTAAAAACGATATCAACGCGATGATGAACATGGGTATGGTACCAGAAGGTTACAGAGTTAATCATTTCTTGACTGACACTGATGCTTTCTTTATCCTTACTGATGCACCAAATGGTATGAAGCACTTCGTAAGAAGCGCTATCAAAACTGCCATTGAAGGTGATTTTGATACTGGAAACGTTAGATTTAAAGCTAGAGAAAGATACAGCTTCGGTTGGTCTGACCCTAGAGGAATCTTCGGTTCTATAGGAGCATAATCAATAAAACTTTTGTGGGGGCGTATTTACGTCCCCACAATTTAAAGATACAATAGAGGAATTATGGGATTTAAATGTGATATTCAAGCAACTAGATCAGATGCTGCTCCAGGAGCAACAGCAATCGTTGCACCTTCAATTAGATTAAGAGCTATTTCTGTTGCTTCCAGTGGAGCAGGAGCAGGAGTTCTTTCATTATCAACTGGATCAAGTACTGGTACTATATTATTAACTGTAGATGTTCCAAACAATGATGTTTATACTTTAAATCTTCCAGAAGATGGAATTGTTTTTCCACAAGGTATTTATTGTCATACTAAAACAAACATCACAGCATATACTGTATTTACAGATAAATATTCAGGAGCAGGCTTAGTATCTCAACAGCCGTAATCTAAATGGCTAGAAATCCGTTTGCTATACCAGGAACTGTCTTGGATCAATATGCAAATATTTCACAATTACCAAGTGGTAAAAATAACGGCACCTTACAAGAATACGTTGAAGAACAAGAAGTAAAGCCAGTAGGTGCTGCTAAAGGAGGAATGCCTCCTAGAAATAAAAAAAATTTTAGGTCTACTAAAGCAGGAGCGGGAATGACTCAAGCTGGAGTTATGGCTTACAGAAGAAAAAATCCTGGAAGTAAATTAAAAACAGCAGTAACAGAAAGTAATCCAGGTCCCAAAAGAGCTGCAAGAAGAAAATCTTTTTGTGCTAGATCAGCAGGGCAAATGAAAATGTTTCCCAAAGCAGCTAAAGACCCAAATTCAAGATTACGACAAGCTAGAAGAAGGTGGAAATGCAGATAGTCTATGAAATTAAACGAAAACACAAACATAGCTTTACCTATTGTTTGGATTATTATTCTTTGCACATTACTACTAACTAGTTGTGCTACTAAAGAAGAAAAACATCCTAACTATTTTGATACTATTGCAAAACAATTATCTAAATTAAAAATATGAGGTGTATTTATTGGGTTTGTGTGGGTTTCTGTCTATTGTTAAAAGATTGTAAATGTAATAAACTTAAAACTAATGAAACTATCAGCAAACTTCCAGTTAAGTGAATTAGTTAAATCACAAACAGCGGAAAGAAAAGGAATTTCTAACAATCCTTCTCCCGCTCATATAGATAATTTAAAAGCATTATGTGTAAATGTATTACAACCTATTCGTTCTCATTTTGAAGCACCTGTAATTATATCTTCAGGATATAGATCTGCAGAATTATGTATTGCTATTGGATCTAAAATAACTTCTCAACATACCGAAGGTAAGGCGGCCGATATAGAAGTAGTAGGCGTTGATAATAAAGTCCTAGCGCAATGGGTCAAAGATAATTTAGAATATGATCAATTAATTCTCGAATTTTATCGAGATGGTGAGCCCGATAGCGGCTGGGTTCATGTCTCTTGGAACCCAGGCGAGAACCGAAATATGTCCCTTCGAGCTATTAAAGAAGAGGATAAAACTAAATATACACCATGGTAATATCTAGATCACAGATGGCAAGACAATTAGAGCCAGGGTTAGGTTCTGAATGGAAGAGTAAATATAAGAAGGTTATTAAACGTACACATGGCAAAAAAATCAAACCCAATAGCAAAAAAGTTAAGTGATAGACGTTATAAGTCTAAGGTGGTACAATCTAAAAAAGTATATAATCGTAAAAAAATTAACTTTAAAGGAGTATTTTAATATGGTCTATCCAATGGGCGGCGGCAAAAAGAATTATAAACTTACTGGAAAAGTAGGTTCAAAAAAAGATTCTAAAAAATCTAAAAAGAAGTAGGTCATGATTTATGGCAACTTCTGGAACTACATCATTTAATTTAACCATAGATGACATTATAGA
>Ga0196901_1001254_pt1 | contig 12876 bp, 19 predicted proteins | sample CB_VirMetaG_FD_169099 | JGI IMG/M metagenome (GOLD analysis project Ga0196901, IMG submission 169099) | Freshwater to marine saline gradient viral communities from Chesapeake Bay - CB_1504_1 Viral MetaG (v3) (version 3) | ecosystem: Environmental > Aquatic > Marine > Coastal | place: USA... | reverse complement strand
TGGGATGATATCATCATCATACCACAAAGAAATATCTCTGGAGCTAGAACAGAAAGATTCGCTACTTCTTTGAAGTTTGGTGTAAACTACTTATATGGTTCAGAAATCACTTTATACGCATAATCCTTTGGTGGATAGAAAAATAAAAAACAAATAATATGGCTTGTGTAACATTTTCAGGCGGAATTGCTAAAGATTGTGCTAATAACATAGGTGGTTTGACGAAAGTTTATTTAACGGACTTTGATAACATCTCTTCATTCACTCAATCTGGTGGTACCGTATCATCAATCACAATGGCTTCTATGTCTTACTTCTATGAGTTTGAGTTCAACAGAAACTCAGCTACATTCACAGAAGACTTAGTGAAGTCAGTAGAAGCTGGTTCAGCTCTATTCGAACAAACTCTTACTCTTACTATCCCAAGAAGAGATGTAACTAAGAGAAACACTTTAAGTTTATTGACTCAAAGAGATTTAGCAGTAATCATTAAAGATAGTAACGGCTTATTCTGGTATCCAGGTGAAGTAGAAGGTATGTATTTATCTGAAGCTACATCAACATCAGGTACAGCTAAAGCAGACGGTTCAAACTATGTTCTTACTCTTAAAGGATTTGAACAAGATCGTTCAGCTAGTGTTGATTCAACAATCATCACAGCTTTGTTAGCTTAATTAGTTAATCACTACAAAAACTAAAACCCATCAGTCAAACAGCTGATGGGTTTTTTGTTTTAACAAAAACAAAAAGGATTTTACAAACCATATCAATAAAGCAACCGTAAGCAATGATATACTTTACACCAGGAATCACACAATCAGTTTGGATATCTCTTAGAGAGTCTATGGATTATGGTTCTACTGCGAGTTTCTTATTCACGTTCACAAATGATGTATCAGGTGAGACAAAATCATTCTACCCGACTGATTTACAACCGAACAACAAGTGGTCAAGATTTGAGATTGTAGTAGGTAAACCAGAAAACCTAACGACACCAAAGATAGACATGAGACCAGGTATGTGGTCATACGTTGTTACAGCTGATACAAAAGTACTAGAAACGGGTAAAGTACTTGTAGAAGAATCTAAAGTTTGGACGACTATAGATAGACCTGCTAAAAATATAAAAGTCCTTAAAAGATAATGGCATTATTTAACTTCGGTAACAAACAGCCTGAACAACCTAAATCGGTGACAGGTAAAGACATCTTAGAGACTATCAATATGCGTAACATAGAGATACCTCAACCTAAAGAACAAAGGGGATATGAATGGGTTCTATATGGTCAACACAATCAATTTCCTTTAGACCTTTTAGAATATCGTAACTCATCTTCTTTACATGATTCAATCATTGAATCAAAAACAAACTTAATAGCTGGTAACGGATTTATGTTCGATACTACTAGAGAGTTGTCAAACCAGTTCTTAGTAGAAAACTGGAAGCTAGTACCGTTCTGGAGAAAGCTTGACAAGATATTTTGGCTAGTAACTCGTGACCAACAAACTTTTGGTTACTCTTGTTTCGAGATTATCTATTCAATGGATAGAACTCGTATAGTTGATATGAACTGGGTTGACGCTTCTCGTATAGCTTGTGGTAAAAGAGATGAAAATGGTGATATAAAATCATACTTCTATTCAGAGAACTGGTCTAACATAAAGCAATATCCAGCTAAAGAGATTCAAGCTTATGATCCAAATGGCGATTCTTTAAGACAACTTGTTTTTATCAAAAGAGAAGATAACAATATGGATTACTACTCTTTACCTACATACTTTTCTGCTTTAAGATGGATTAAAGCTGACGGTCTAATGGCTGAGTATAATTTAGCAGCAATCAACAACGGATTCTCACCTTCAATAGTGTTTAAGTTTTACAAGAAACCTTCACCTGAAGAAAGAAGAATGAACTCTGAAGCAATCAAAGCTCAACACGGTGGTGCTAAGAACGCTGGTAAGGCTATCATTTTATATTCTGATGGTAAAGAACTAGCACCAGACATTGATACTTTAGATGCAACAAATATAGATGCTCGTCTTTTACAAGTAGCAGATCAAATTGTTCAACAAATCATCACGGCTCACAGAGCTCACCCACAACTTTTAGGAATTCAAACACCAGGTAAATTAGGTTACTCATCTGAGTTACTTCAATCTTGGCAGATATTTGATTCAATGGTTATTAAACCTGAGAGAAAACTAGTTCTTGATGCGTTCAAAGAAGTTCTTGTTTATAATGGCGTGATAAGAACAGACATTGAACCAATTATTCCTGTAGAGGCTCAACAACAACAACAAGTTACGCTGACAAAAATTATACAATAAATATGGCTGATTCACTTTTTATAGATGATAACTATCTAAAAACATATTCACCTCTTGGTAAGTCAATTGATGTAGATGAAATATATCCGTTTGTGTCAAACGCACAAGATGTTTATATTCAAGATATTTTAGGTACACCTTTATATAATGACTTTATGACTAAGACTGATAACTACATATCTGGAACAGGTGTTACTTTCTCTTCAGTTGAATGGACCTTACTTGACTTAGTATCTAAATCTTTAGTTTACTGGACTACATATATGGCTCTACCACATCTTTATCTAAAGATTCGTAACGCTGGTGTAGTAAAACAATCTTCAGAGAACACGGTAAACTCTGATTTAAGTGAGATGAAATATCTTAGAGAAGAAATGAAAAACTTAGGTGAGTTCTGGAACACAAGGTGTGTAAATTATATCTGTGATAACTCAATCAGTTTACCTTTATACAATGCTGCTTCTAAAGATATCTATCCTTCAAACAGACAATATGATTCTGATATCTACTTAGAAGACGGTTATAAAGATTTAACATTTGAAGAGCTTAAGTTCTTAAAAAAATATTTAGGTTAAAAAATGGATATGATAGATATATTTACTGGTATAGGTGGTATTATGATAAGCATAGTATCATACTTTTTGAAGAACACAATGGATGAACTTAAATCTGTTAAAGAACTAGGTTACTCAACAAAGAGTGAATTAGACATCCTAAAGAACGATCACATAAACAAATACTCTAACATAAGCGAGAAGTTTGATGGTCTAAAAGATGCTGTTGTAGAACTTACAAAAGAGATTAAAGAACTAAATAACAAAACTAAATAATGGCTGTAAAAAACCTACTTATTAAAAACAAAACTTATGATGGTGTAAGAGCCGTGATACAAGCTTCACAAAGTGGTGTAGATAATTACTACTACACAGAATCTCGTGGTGATAGATATTATTATAGCGTAACTGGTTCAACTCAATCACCTGTTTTAGAAACCGTTAATTTTAACGCTTACTTATCTTTCACTATGTCAGGTGCAGTTACTTATGAACTTCAATTGATACCTATGGGTAAAGGTGATACTTGTTTTTTAAATATGAGTTGTACAGCTATAAACGCTACTGCTACAAAAGGTTATTTATCAAAAGTATTTGGTGGTTTTAGACACACTGGTACTGCCTTATCAGTCATAGGTGGTTCAATTGACTATGAGACAAAAACTGATTTTACATCATCTGTCGGTGTAAGTTTTTCAGCCTATGGAACTCAATCAGTAAGAATGGTTTTAACTGGTCAGGTTTCTGAGATTATCGATTGGGATATTTATGTTAACTATACTAAAGGTTATCATACGCTTATAACAGGCGGAGGTGGTGGTGCTATTCCGTGGTATCCTACACCACCAGATTCATAAAAGATTAAAACTTAAAAACAAAGTAAAACAAAGTAAAACAAAATAAACATATAAGATATGAGTACAATTGATTGGGAAGCATTAAGAAAAAGAATGATGGTGATGAAATACCAGCCAGGTTATTTTGGTTCAACAACACCACCAGTTACATCAAACTGGATTTTAGCCTCAGGTATATGGGATGATTCTAAGGAATGGATTGATACTGAAAACTGGATTGACTAAAAAAGAAAATATAAAAATATGAGTTTATCAAAAATAAATAACGGTGATAGTGGCTTATTAGCTAGAACTAAAATAAACGATGCTTTTGATGTTGTAGATGGTTTGACTGGATCTTCAGGTACTTCAGGTACTTCAGGAACAAGTGGTGTGAATGGCTCTACTGGTGATGCTGGATCTTCAGGATCTTCAGGAACAAGTGGTGTGGATGGTGCTACTGGTGATGCTGGATCTTCAGGAACAAGTGGTGTGGATGGTGCTACTGGAGCAACTGGACCTCAGGGTATTCAGGGTATTCAAGGAACACAAGGACCTATTGGAGCAACTGGACCTCAGGGTATTCAGGGAACACAAGGACCTATTGGAGCAACTGGACCTCAGGGTATTCAAGGAACACAAGGACCTATTGGAGCAACTGGACCTCAGGGTATTCAAGGTATAACTGGTGCGACTGGTTCGGATGGTGTTGGTATACCTGCTGGTGGTTCTATATCACAGGTTTTAGCCAAGGCTTCGTCTGATGATTATGATACTGAGTGGGTTGATCAGAGTGGTGGTGGAGGTGGTGATGCTATATCATCATTAGGTGATATAGAATATAGTATAAGTAAAAGCTGGAACTCACCTATTAAGTATGCTGGTTTTCAATTTTCATCAAGTCAGATTACAGAAAGGCAAATTTTAGTTATACCAATAGTTGCTAAATCGAATCAAGTTTTAAATGACTTTATGTTTGAAATAACAGCAGAGGCTACTGGTTTAGGTACGATGGATTTAGGTGTATATGACTCAACAACATTTACATATACTAGTGGTTCTTCAACATTAACATCACTTAAACCAAATAATCTATTAGGTTCAGTAACAGGTATAGATGTAACATCAACTGGTTTTAAAATAATAACAGATGCTAATATAACAATGACTGGTGGTGTTTCAAATGTTTATTATATATTTTTGGCTAACTTTAACCAAACAGGTGCAGGTAACCCGTATATTAGAACTTTAACTCAAAATAACTTTGGCCCACAATATGTTGAAGGTAATGGTAAATTTATTTTACCAGATGTTCCAACAAGTTTTAGTCAAGTAAGGGCAACTGATTTTATGGAATATTATCAAATAACAGCTGGTATAACTTCTTTTCCATCAACTATAACAGATTTAAATATAGGTAATCCATCTGGTAATAGTAGGGGATTTACTCCTTTACTTTTCTGGAGATAAAAAATTATATTATAAAAATGAGAAAAACACAGATATTTAAAAGGGGTAAAAATGGTTCAGCTGTATTAGTAAGTTCTGTTAATATTGACGAAGAACCTGTTTTAACAAATGAGCAATTAATAGAACAAAAAGAACAAGAACTTATAAAGATATACGATGAGATACAAAAAATTAAAGTCATAAAATGAGTTTATCACAAATAAATAATGGAGATAGTGGTTTAGTCGCTAGAACAAAAATAAACGATTCGTTTTTAGTAATCAATGATATTGTTGATTTAGCAACTGGACCAACTGGTCCTGCTGGACCTACTGGACCTCAAGGACCTATAGGACCTCAGGGTGAAATCGGACCTCAGGGTATTCAAGGTATTCAAGGTGAAATCGGACCAGAAGGACCTCAGGGTATTCAAGGAATTCAAGGTGTTCAAGGTGAGATTGGACCACAAGGTGCTACAGGTGATGCTGGATCTTCAGGAACAAGTGGTACTTCGGGAGTCAGTGGCTCTTCAGGAACTTCAGGTACAAGTGGGTCATCAGGATCAAGTGGTTTAGATGGTGCTACTGGATTAACAGGTGATGCTGGTTCTTCAGGTACATCAGGTACATCACCAGCAGGCGGAGCTGCGGGTTTAGTTCAAGGATCCGTAGCAAACTCAATAAAATCTTCAAGTGATTTAACAACAACACCAGCCTCTGCTTTTACAAGTGGATCTATTGCTATTGGAGATGGTGCTTTAGGGGGAACATTTTCTTTTACATCACAAAAAGGGATTGCTATAGGAAGGAATGCCAGAGCACAAACTCCTTATGGTGATGGAGCCATTGCTATTGGTTTTGATGTGAAAGTGGTAAGAGATTGTGGTATTGCTATTGGTAAAAATTTAAATCAAGCAATTAGTGATTTTGATCATTATAGACCAGTTATTATTGGAGATGGTTCTAATTTAAAAGGTGGTGATTCTATTGCTATTGGAACTAATGTAAGTATATTAGGTGAGGGTAGTCAAAATAAAATAGCAATTGGAACTGGCGCAACCGTTCAGGATGTTTCTGGGGCTGTCGCAATTGGTAATGGTGTAAATGCTGCTACAGCTAACACGGTCACTATTAAAAAACTCCAAATGTTGGATTATGCTACTTTAGATTTTGAAAATGATACAGCAGCAGCGACTGGTGGTATTCCTTTGGGTGGTATTTATCATACTGAAGGATTATTAAAAATAAGTACTGGTAGTGATGGTTCATCAGGTGTTGGTTCATTTGGAATAACTATTGACGGAGGTGGTGTTGATATAACAACTGGCGTAAAAGGATATGTATCTATACCTTATTCAGGAACAATAACTGACTGGGTAATTATAGGAGACGCATCTGGTTCTTGTGTTGTAGATATTTGGAAAACAACATACGCTTCTTTCCCTCCTTTGGTTGGTGATAGTATAACTGGTAGTGAAAAACCAACATTATCTTCATCTTCTATAAATACTGACAATGATTTAACAACTTGGACGACATCAGTTACAGCTGGTGATATTATTGGTTTTAATGTTGATTCGGTTTCTGGACTAACCAGATTAAATTTAGCTATAAAAGTAAGTAAATCATAATGGCTCAAAGAACAATTAGCGACGCCGGTGGTGACTGGACTTCAACATCAACTTGGGTTGAAGGTGTTGTACCAGGTACATCAGATTATGTCGTAGCAACAGCAACATCAGGGGATTTAACAATATCAAGTGGATCTAAAAGAATACTTTATATTGACTTAACTTTATACACTGGAACTTTATCTATAACAGCAGCTAATTCAAGAATTGAGGTGACTCAAAGTGGCGGAACATCTATTTTTAATGCTGGTGCTTATGTTCATGGTGATTTAGATGGTTCTCTCTCCGGTTTTTTCAAAATTTATCAGTTTTCTGGAACACATACCATTATTCAAGTACCAGGAAGTCCTGAAATTCCATATCTAAGCCTCCAATCAAATACCCCAATTATATTTTTAGGAAGTGATATCTATTGTAAGGTATCACAAATTTGTGAATCTACAGCTAATGAAGTTGGTTTTGATTATAAATTTTACATTAGTCATAAATTTATAAATTCACTTAATGCTAAGGCCTATGATGGTAGAAATTACGCCGATGTTGTTATGATTGGTGAAAGCTGTTCAATAACATCGCTAATAAGTGAATATAATATTATTAACAATAGTTTAACAATTGATACATCAGGAACTTGTTCAGTATCAGGATTTGTTTTAATTCAAACAGCACCTGAGTCAGTAAATAAACATCTTAAAGTTTTAAATGGTTTTGTTGATGGTGTGTTTCCAATCGGTGATGTTAGCAATTTAGGTGATTGGCTTTCATTAGAAGGTATATCATCTAATTTATTAATAACAAATGAATCACTGACTATTAACTTATTAAACGAATGTTCACCAAATATATCTTTTAGTCCATACTCAATATCTCTTCAAGGATTAAAAGCTCCGAGTTCATCATCAACTTTACTCAATATAATAGGTGGTACATTCTCAGGAAGTTTAGATATATCAACTTCCTCACCTGCTTATTCTATTGGTTATGTGGTTCCTTCTGTATCTTTAGACCCTGCTTACACACACTCAATATCAAAGATAAATGGTATAGGTGTCTTAACAGATAAACCAACCTTAAAATCAACGGTACCAGATACTCAAGTAAATATAAACTTGGGTTCAAATACTGACAGCATATTAGCAAATGTTAATCTAACTGATATTAACGTAACTGGTTCAACTCCACTATACGCTTATCAATCAACATTAGATAACACAACTGGTGTAACTCTGGTTGAACCAGGTGGTGGTGGAGGCGGTGGTGAATCCGCTTACACATATGTAAATTAATATGTATCATAAAAAAACCCTATCTGATTTAGATAGGGTTTTTTTTATTGTTCTATGACTACATTGACTTTCCAGAAGTGTCTACAGAAAGCTGTTGTTTCACCTGATTCTGGATTTCGATAGAATCCACCTCTATATTGAAGTACATCTCCAGGTAAACCCATATCACTTAAATGAGTTGTTGATAATGAACTAATCTCTTCTAAGCTATACATCCTTGTAGGCGTACTCATTAGTTGCTTACAGAATGGTCTTGAACCAGATTTAGCATCAGGTATACCAGCAATCTCTTCATAGGTGTATCTGGTAAGAACTTTAATAAACTTTAGATTTACATCCTTCATAAGTTCTGTCTCAGTTGAGAAAGCTTCTGATATAGAGTCTACTCGCTTAGAACTTAAAACTTTATACTTAGAACCATCTTCACCCATTAACTTTAATCTTTCTAAAACTGGATCCTGACCAGTCATAAGTAAGTCATATTCATACTTACTATCTAAGTCTTTTACTTCGCCAAAAACCATCACATCTTCTGTAAGACCTATAGACTTTAGTTTGTTCCAAACCTTTCTATCTTTTCTTTGAATCTTACGAGATGACAAAATATGAACCTTGAATCCCTTTTGTAAATAATCTTTTACAACCTCTTCACTAAAGTCTTCATTAAAGATAACTCTTCTTTGAGCCTTAAACTTCTGACCTATACCAGGTAAAGCTCTTACAACTATAGCGTTATTGTCTATGTGTTTAGTGATACCTAATTCTTTTACTTTTTCTTGTTTAGCTTTATTTGAACCAGTGGCAAAAACACGAGAGTAAGGTATACGAAGCTCATCAGCAACATCGAGAAGACCAGACCTATCATTACGAGCAGAGATAATATAAACTTCATCACCTCTTTCAATAGCTCTTTTAGCCATTTCTTTACCTCTTGTAGTTGATAGTGTTCCGTCATAATCATATGATACCTTAGAGAACTCTATAGAAGCAGGTGGTAGGTCGACAGAGGCTGTAGCACCAAACTCATCCCATTTTGCGTAACATACTGCTGCTGCTTGTGAAGGGTCCATACCGTTGCTTATCTCGATACCGATACACTTACCCATCCATTCGTCTTTAGTCTCATCTGGTTTTCTTTCTATAGGCATATTTAAGTTATTACTTTTTAGATATGTTTAGTTTTGATGAGATTGTTTATTCTCTTGCCACCATTGTTTAAGTCTTTGATAAACTCTTTGGCGACAACCTCCACAGCTTGTAGAAAACTCTAAGTTGTTTGGGTAAGCCTCATTATGTAGATTGAATAGTTGTCTAATAACAAGTGCGTTGTGATTATGGTTTTCTTTACCTTGTAGCGATAACATTAGTTCATCAACTCTTTTAAATAAGTCATTCATTTTCTTTCTTTCTTTCTTTTTTATAATAGTCGTAGTAATTAACTCTAGCATACTCCTTTTGATATTCACGCCACTTTTCAGGATGTGTTTTATAATAAGCGATAACTTTACCATTTTCCTTTTTTATTTTATAAGCACAAGAACCACAAGTTTTTACTCTATACTCTATATCATTTCTTCTTCTACATACGAAAAAGTTTTTATCTTCTTTTTCTTCACCGCATACTTTACATGTTTTCATATCAGACTTCCTCTATTTAATTTGTTTATTATCCACTCTGTTAAGACAGCACATATAGATGCGCCTAATATATCTATTCTCTGATACATAAAAAGTTGAGACCAAAAGTAGATGTGCCAACTTGAACACATCCCGCAGTTTATCAATCTCATAAACCAATCATTCTTTTTATATAAAGACCTTAATCTTTGAGTAGGCTCGCTCAGGATCCACATAACACCTACAGCAGACCATCCGATTATTAAATCCCAGCACATAGTTTTAGTTTTATTTTTAAGTCGTTCAACATATTAAACACAGCAGATAGTGGTAAGTCAATCTTTTTACTTATGGCTCTCATCGAAAGCATTTGACTAAAATATAAATCATAAAGAACTCTTTCGTGTGTATCTAAACCAAGGTAAATCTTTCGCATTATCATTATACGATTAACATCGAACTCAGAAAATCTTCTATTTAGGTCTAACATAAACTCTTTTATATCTTCTCTATCAGTCTCACAGGTGATTTCTATAAAACTATCTTCGGCTTTATCAGGTATGTCATACTCTTCATCCATTGAGTTCACCCTGATTGATTTATTAAAGTCAGAGTTTCTCCAACCAACATTATTCTTAAACCAAGTCTGAGTAAATCGAAGTCTATCATCACCATCAGGTATAGCAGAAAACTTAATCCAGTTTGAATCTATGTAAAGACAATACATGCTAAGTAAATCAGACCAGTTATCTGGACTCCATCTTTTACTCCATTTTTCTAAAAAGATATAATTTTGTTCTATCCATGTGTTTCCCCTCATATACCTATATATTAATTTAAGACCGCTTCTATCTTTTTATCTCTAAGATAGGCCTTGCGGTGTTTACATATAGATTCAAACATCTCATCAACCGTAAAAATCTGCCTCTTATCATCAAACATACAGAACTCTGATTCGTGTTCAACAATATAAAATCCACGACGAGTAATGTTTTTAACACTTCTAAAGTAATGTGAGTGTTTGGTACAAATCAACTTTTTTATATTCACCTGTTATCATAACATATTTTTAGTAGTCTCAACATAGAGATAACTTGAGTCGTTTCTTCATATTGGTCTATACCTAATCCTAAAGCATTTTTGTAACCACTATCATATATATTTATATAAAGGTCAGTAACGATTAGTGGGTCTACCTGAGTTTGAAAACCCCACTTATATCTTAGTAAGACAGACCTTACATCATTAACATACTCTTTAGGTAAAGGTGGTGTCTTACCCTCTTTTAAAGATTTGGTCTTTTTATCTATTCTACAATTCGAACAAATTCCTTGTGACCTTTTTAGTTTATCAGCACCACACTTAGGACATATTGTATCTCTTTTTTTGTTGTAACAACTAACACAACAACCTTTTGAAGATCTTCTTGCTATCTTACCCCTTATATCAATATCAACATTAAACTCTAAATTACATTCTACACAATTTCTAGCAACATTCTTTTCTTCTTTAGGTATAGATTTCTTTCTTATAGCATACCAATTAGATGCGTAACAAGACTGACACATCTCTCTACAATGGAACTTAACCTCATCATTAAAAACTCTTTCACATTTTACACACGCCAATATCATATAAACTTATATGACTTTTATCTAAATTTGTTGAAACTTTGTTTAGATTTTAATATATAATAAGAAAAAGATAAATATATGAAAAGACCAACAAAAGTAGCGCTCGAAAATATAGCGAAAGAAATGGTTGATAGTGATATCTACATCAACACAAGAGGTTCAGTTAACTTTATAACTGAAGCAGTAAGAATACATAAGTCTATGGATTCAATGGTGTCTGCACAGACAATCAAGATACATCAACAAGAACTTGAACAAATGTGTGCAGCAGAAATGTTAAAAAGATATCCCTTAAAAACGGGCGTAGTTGTACCAAATCAGTTCGATGATGATTACTTTGAAAATGATTATAAAGTTTGTGAAGCAGATATCAAACTTTATGACGAATTAGGAGAGGAAGTAGATGATAGTAAAATCATATCTATAGCTATGTCTAAGATTGAGAGAATAGAGTTAGGTGAACAAAAGTTAAGTAACCATCTACCTATAAAAGAATACTCTATGTTTATTGAAAGTGAAGATGGGTTAAGAGTGATTCGTGGTACATACAAAGGTAAGTATGTTTATGAAATCGACCATGAAAACTTTGTAGGTTGCGCTGCTGGTTGGTCAAGATTTTGTATGAGTCAAAATGAACAACTTGGTGCTGAAAGAAAAGGTGCCTTAACTGAGGATGATAAAAATGTGTTCTTAGATATAATCTCTGGTAGAGAAGTATGAGTAACAAGGGCATGGCTGGTTATGTAACCTACAGATCTAAATCAATAGGTGTGTATAAGGGGGGTGTAAAAGTAGCCGTCTATACCACTATGTCAAACGCAGCAAGAGACTTAGATATAAAGGTACAAAACATATGGAAGGCATTAAAAGGTTACAAGACAACACTCAAAGGATATGAGTTTAGATATGAAGAAGAGGTTTAATAACCTCTTTTTTTGTGCTTAGACTAAACTTTTGTGTGTATCTGATATATCATGTATATAATAGCAAATCAACAGCAAATCTTCAGCAGTAAAAAGCAATCAGTAAAACAATCACGAGCAATAAATGGATTCACTATAGGGCGGGGTACGACAACGCTGGCTATATGTGTCTCATTGTGATACCAGGGGACTATACAAATCACAACTATAGAGTTTAAGTCAGAAGTAGTAAGTATAGCAGGGAACCTTAAATCCTTGAGAGTTGCTGACCAATCATATACAAAGGTGCTATGTGAGCGATCCGATAGTTATACGTCAAGTAGAGTTTTAGAGGTGAAGCAGATTCTGAGCAAGTTTAATCACTTGTAAGGAATGAAGTCTGCTTCACCTCCTGAAACCGTCAAGTAGAAGGATTGATTTGGATTGGTTTAAATGTGTTTTGAGTTGAAGACACTCAACAAGAGTGTCGTTTCAATGGTATGTTCGGCAAACTTTATCTATTCGACTAATTGCTATGTCGTAATGTTCTTTAGTTAATTCACTACCTATATAATCACAACCATTTTTTATACAACTTAATTGTGTTGTACCTATTCCTGAAAATGGATCATATATTAAA
>Ga0196901_1001250_pt1 | contig 12885 bp, 20 predicted proteins | sample CB_VirMetaG_FD_169099 | JGI IMG/M metagenome (GOLD analysis project Ga0196901, IMG submission 169099) | Freshwater to marine saline gradient viral communities from Chesapeake Bay - CB_1504_1 Viral MetaG (v3) (version 3) | ecosystem: Environmental > Aquatic > Marine > Coastal | place: USA... | reverse complement strand
CAACAGCAAAAAAACAACCCATTATATCATAAAAGATGATGAAGGCGATTTTTGGAATCAAGATGATGGCTGGACAGAATTTGATGATTGCGCAACCAGATATTCCGTAATGGATATCGATCAAGATTTGGTACGCTTGCCCATAGGTGGTGTATTCCATAAAATCGAGGGAACGTAAAAGTTAACCCTTTGTTAACCATAGAATAGATAAGCGCTTGCATAGTCTGGCGCTTATGTTATTGTTGATTTGTAAACGAAACAAAGGAGACTTTCAAAATGTCAACAGAGATGAAATCAACGTCAGCGTTCCACTTGACAACATTTTCAGGCGGCGGCGAACGCAAAATGCAAGTAACAGAAAAAGCCGCTCGCGAGAACTATGGCTCAAATCATGATATGTTTCGCTATGTGTCAATGACCCGCGTTGAAGCTGCTGAATTGGGTATGGCATTGTTGCAATTCGCTGCTGGAACATTGGAAGAGGATTATGAATAATGGAACTACTCTATATTTTCGTAATATGGGCAAATCTAGAATCGGGCGAGCAAATTGAATTGGCACGCTCGCACCCGATTCAGATTAGTGAGTGCGACCCGATGCAGCGCAATGTTTGGGCAACAGAATACCCAATCATTGCCTTCACTGAAAAGGAACCTATCCCATCGGTTGATGCAGCATGCATTCCAGATGGACTATTGAAATGAGGGGCACGCCCCTTTTTTCTTTGACGTTAGGCTTTCGTTAACCTTAATTATTAAGGTTAACGCCCCGTTGTCGAGCGCTGCCGGCGTTAACCCTTTGTTAACCATAGAATCGATCACTGCTTGCATCCTTTTCAAAATGCGCTATCTTGGACTTGTCAAACCAAAAAGGAGATATTGACATGAGAGTAGAAGTATATTGGAACCTGCACAAATCGCTTTTCAGCATGCGTGCAATGTCAGGACCGAATAAAGGCCTTGTGGTTGCGCACTGCAATCGCATCGTGTTGGAAACTGTGAGCTTGTCAGTGAGCGAAAAAGGCCGTCAAAAAGTTTTGACGTCAGGTCAGAAAAATGTGCACGCTTTCATCCGTGGCGATCTTAGATATTTTCAAGGTCAGTCAACACTCGCTGCAGGTGGGTTTTGTTCATCAGAATATCCATTTGGCACTGCGAAGGATGAGGCACGGGCAGAAGGCATGTTGAAGCGAGCATATTATTTGAAGAATCGGGTGAAATCCTATTTTTCATATAACCCGCGCACTGCAGAGACGTTCACACTGCGCCCTACACCTGTCAGCGTGACAGGCGCTGAAGTGGTTGACTTGACTTGTGATCTAGGGGCACTGCAGCGCTTTCCAGTGTGTGAAGGTGTATTTAGCGGCGAGCACATCAAGACCGAGACGTTAACCGTCTGTTAACTATAAAGCCCCAAAGTAAAATTTGGGGCTTTACTTATTTGGGAAACGTGGTATTGTAATTTATCAACGAAACAAAGGAGACTATAAAATGGAAAACTTCACAAATCAAACTTTTGCCGCCATGGCAATCCAAAGCGTGATCGTGCTTGTTCTAGGTGTTGCTGCTGCTACCGTTGCAGCCGACATGGCAAGCGAAATATTCAACGCCCCAATGGTTTCAATCAACGCGGTATTCAATCGCTAGGGAGTTTAAGCTCCTTTATTCCCTAGTAGGGGCACGTGGGTTGATACGCGTGCCCCTCTTCTTTTTCCGGTAACACGGCGTTAACCTTAATAATTAACGTTAACGCCGGATTTACACTTTCGCGCTTGCAATCGGCTGGTAATGTGTTATGGTTGACTTGTCAACAAACAAAGGAGATTGACATGAAATATGCTAAAAAAGTGAATATCTGGAATCTTGATTTTGCACAACGCGACAAGCTGCAGATTGGGCAATGGGTTACAGCAGGAGACGAAGGACCTACAGGACGATGGGCAGGTCAGCGCTCAAACGATATCGGGTCCGTGTCATGGTCTCGCACAAAGCCGGACTTTGCGATCAAGCGCATTTACGCACAAGGTTAACAAATAGTTAAGAGGCTCCGGCCTCTTTTCTTTTACCCCAAAAAGAACAAAACGTGAACAAATAGTTAGCGGACGTTAACCTTAATTATTAACGTTAACGCAAGCTTAACGCACCGCGCCGGCGTTAACGATCTGTTAACCATGTTTGTTAGGAACCTGTTAACCATATTTGTTAAGGCGCCGTTAACCATATTTGTTAGCAGTTTGTTAACCATAAACACGATCGACGAAATAAGTGGTTGACATGCCGGCGCTCGCATGCTAGCCAAAATCGTTAGGACTTTGTTAACCATAAACACCATTGGCAAAATAAGCGCTTGACAGGAACATCAGGAGAACAAACCGTGATCGAATCGGAACAAAACTTTTTATGACTCCTAGTGCCCGAAAAAGGCGAATCGCGCTCCAAAGCGCTTAAAATCGATCTATGACCTATTTCTTGTTTTGTTCTCATAGATAGGGTAATCCAGAGCCTTTGGGCGTTAACGAACTGTTAACCATAGAACCGATCAGCGCTTTACAGATTTGATTCACGTGCTATTGTGCAATCAATATCAACGCCTAAAAGGAGATTTCCAATGGCTCGCTTTTCCCTCGATACTCTTTCCCCTCGCTTCCAGCATGATTGCAATTCATGCATCTACATTGCAACCATCACGCAAGTGGTTGATGGCAAGACTCGCGTTTATGATTGCTATACTTGCGCAAGCTTTGAAACAATCATTGCACGCTTTGGCGATGATGGGCCGGATTATAAATCAGGCCTCGCTTTCACCATGTTTCCTGATTCAGGAAACATCCTGCGCCTAGCAGTTGAAACTGGTGTTTTCCTTGGCATTTTCCCAATGGAAAAATTGCCTTACTAAGGGTAAAGGGCTTCGGCCCTTTTTCTTATACCGTTAAGCCGGCGTTAACGTTAATTATTAGGGTTAACAAATTCGTGGCTATACTGCCGGCGTTAACCCTTTGTTAACCATAAAACCGATAAACGCTTTACAAGCTTTTCTTTTCTGCTATTGTGAAATGGTCAATTCCGACAATAAGGAGACTTTCAAAATGACTACAATGACAAAACGCTATAACGAAATTGCCCATTTCATTGAGTCCAATGGCTCAAAATTTATGACAATTGAATTCGTTAAAAAGAACGGCGAAAAGCGTTCCATCAATTTTAATCCGCGTGCGGCGAAAAATCACCTTGTCGATGAATACAAGAGTGCATCAACTGCGCAAGCTGTTGAAACTCGCAAGGCAAACAATCCGCATCTGCTAGCAGTTTGGGAGCATAACAATTCCGACGGTTCGACGAAGTTTCGTTCGATCAATATGGACACGGTATTGCGCATTGCATGCGGCCGCAAAGAAATCCGGTATCTGTAAAAGTTAACCAAAAGTTAAGAGGCTCCGGCCTCTTTTCTTTTATCCCAAAAAAGAACAAAACGTGAACAACAAAATTAAGCCGGCGTTAACCTTAATAATTAACGTTAACACGCGCGGCATGGGCGGCGCCGGCGTTAACCCGCCGTTAACCATATTTGTTAAGGCGCCGTTAACCATGTTTGTTAAGGTGCCGTTAACCATGTTTGTTAAGGTGCCGTTAACCTTAATAAATAACCATACGCTGCGCTGGTCGTTAACGATTTGTTAACCATAAATGATATTAGCTAAAAAAGCGATTGACTTATTGGTAAGATTATGCAAAGGCTGGCGTTAACGATTTGTTAACCATGTATGCAATAGGCGCTTGCATCGGTCGCCCGATCTGGCATATTTAGCTTGTCAATAAAAAAGGAGATTTTGACAATGTTTAAATTTAATGGTTCATTAATTCGCGCTGGTGGCAATGCCAAAACTGTAAAAGGTGACAAGCTTGGCAAGTATATCACGGCGATTCTATATATGGCTCCGGCAGACCTAGCGGTAAAGAAAACACTTTGCGCCTTTGCCGATATCGCTGGATGCAAAAAAGGTTGTCTAAACCTTGCTGGCATGGGTATCTATTCCAATGTGCAAGTTGCACGCGCTAACAAGTCCAAACGATTCCGCGATAATACCGAAAAATTCATGCAAGATTTGTATAATGATATCGTGAAATTTGTCGCAAAATGTGAGCGTGAAAAGGTACTAGCGGCGATTCGGCTTAATGGAACATCAGATATTTTATGGGAACGGATTCCGGTAAACGGATTTGCTAACATTTTTGAAGCCTTTCCTAATGTGCAATTTTATGATTATACCAAAACCCATACGCGCAAATTTGAAGCTTTACCGTCAAACTATCATATTACTTTATCTTACAGCGAATCAAATTCAAAATATGCAAGCGATATATTGCGAGTCGCTAAAAAGCATAATTTGAGCGTCGCGGTAGTTTATCGATCAAATATCCAAAGCGCTAAAATTGCCAACATGCCAATAATTGATGGAGATAAAACAGATTTGCGCTTTACTGACAAAGCTGGCTCAATTATCGCTTTGAAGGCAAAAGGAAGCGCCAAGAAGGACGATAGCGGCTTCGTGATAGGATAACACGCAACATAGGCGCCGCGCTACTGGGGCGCCTATTACAATCAACATAAGCAAGGATTCGATAATGGATAAGGCAATAAAAAAACAAAGACACATTGCACGCGTACAGAAAAGCAAAAGGCAATTATATGAGTCAGGTAACACGAATTTACCATTTGTTAACCATAGCAAAAGGTGGCATGCAAAAATACAAAAAGACGATTGACAATAAATGGATTCGTGATATGTTGTTTATATCAACCAACTAAGGAGACTTTCAAAATGTCAATCAATATCCAGATCGCTAAAGGCCATAAAGAAGAGGTTCTATTCCGTTGCTATAAAGCACGTGATGAGCGCAAGAAATTCGAGGCCATACGTGCAGAGCATAGCGCTCAAATAGTGGACAATATGAAACGTATGTTCATCTTGTCTAACGGTTCAACATACACCTTGCGCTAATAGCGCAAGGGCAACCCCTAACAAAGGATTAACGAAATGTTTAAACTATTTACAAAATTAGCGCCTGCTACAATTAGCGCCGACAGAGTCGCTAAGGTTCTGTTAACCAAGTCCGAAAAAGAAGCTTGCATCAAGTGGCATAATGGGGCAACAGTTCATGGGTTCAATTCACTTAACGTTAACCAAACAGAGAGGTAGATATATCGACAACATATCAGTGTTAATAATATGTTGCATTGTATTGCTTATATTGTAGTCAATGCGTTAACCAACTGTTAACCATCAACAATGTTGATGGTTAACTCTTTGTTAACCATAAGGGACCCAAAGACCCCGTACCCATAGGGGCCTCATATCCGCCCAGTAGGTGCAGTACCTACATTTAACTTTGAATTAATCCGGGCATGTGACCCCCCCGGTACCCTTCCAAATTCATCGACCCCTTATACCCCCATTTATATATTTTTATCAGAAAACATTTGGGACTGTATAAACATGAGCCATACACCCATTTGTTGACAAATCGCTAATTACCAGACACAATACGCTCAAATTCTTTTATTGATAGGTATTATCGTGGCATTGAAAACCCCATCACGCTCTGTTAAGCTGCAACTATCCGAAATGGTATCATCTTATCCAACGTGGGCACACCCTGACGTACACTACAACGAAGCTGATTGGCGCCTTCTGCGACACTGCTACGAAGGTGAGCGTGCAGTCAAGGCTGAAGCAACGCGTTACCTCCCACAGATGGAAAGCATGGAAGACGACGAATACACAACCTTCCTCAATAACGCAACCTTCTTCAATATGACATTCCGCACAGTTGGAGCCTTGACAGGCACAGTCTTTCGCCGCAACCCGGTGCTCGACCAAATGCCAAAAACACTCAAAGACAAAGTGTCTACCATCACCAAAAAAGGTCAGTCGCTACGCTCTTTCGCTCAAGAAGTCTCTCGCGAGCTGATCTTGATGGGACGCGCTGGCATCTTGGTTGATACGGTTGATGGCGGGGACCCATATATGGTGACCTACGTCGCAGAGTCCATTATCGATTGGGACACTGAAATTGTCAACGGGCGTGAAGTCCTGACGCGTGTCGTCTTGATGGAAATGGTGGAAACACCACCAACATCAGACTCCACCCGCAAGTACAAGCCGGTATTTCGCGTCCTTGTCCTGAAAAATGGTGTTTACAAGCAGGAAATCTTCGAAAGCAACGACGAAAGCCAATACAACAACTATCCTAGTGTGTTGAAAGAACCTACACGCACCATCGTGCCAACAATGCGGGGGGCTACGCTCGATTACATTCCATTTTTGATACTGGGTGCCCAATCAAACGGTTGGGACGTTCAGCGCTCTCCTATGATGGATATCGCGCATATGAACATTTCTCACTACCGCTCATACGCTCAATTGGAGCATGGACGCTATTACACAGGCTTTCCTGTGTTTTGGGCATCCAAGCAAGGTCAGGACCAGACAAACGAATATACCGTGGGACCAAACCGCGTGTGGGAGCTTCCTTCAGGCGAAAAAGCTGGCATCATGGAATTTAACGGTCAAGGATTGAAGTTCCTTGAAAACGCGATCACCACGAAGCAAGGACACATTGCAAGCCTTGGTGGACGTATGATTGGTGTTGAAACACAAGCCGTGTCAGAATCAGACAACCAAGTTGCGATGAAAGACCGCAACGAGCAAGCACTGCTGCTTAACCTCACCATGACGCTTGACGAAGGCTTCACATGGTTGCTTAAAGTATGGGCACGCTGGTCGGATGCATCTGAAGCACAAGCTAAAGAGTTAAACATCGAATTCAATAAAGATTTCTTGCTTAAAGAAATCGCGTCACGCGAGTTCCGTGCCGTACACGCAATGTGGTCTGATGGTCTACTACCGGTTGAAGTCGTATACGATTATCTCAAGAAGGCAGAAGTCATTCCTGATTGGATGGAATTGGATGAATTTACGAAGCTGCTTAGCACTTCGAAGAGCTTTGTCAACAATCCCGACGTGGAAGCCAAGAAAGAAGGCTACCCGGACGCCAAGACCAAGTTCGAGCTTGAAGAGAGCGATAAAGATCGCAAGAGCGCAGAGCAACAAGCTAACACCGCGTTAACTTTACAAGCACGCACTTTACGCCAGCAACAAGACAACACACGTACACAGCCGGGTGCCAATCCAACCGGAGAATAATTCATGCCTGTAACATTTGGAATGTCGCCATTTTTAGGAAACTTTGGCATCACAGTAGGAAATAGGATTAGCCGTATTATGCCTTTTCAATATACTCTCGACGGTTCTGAAACTGTAACCGTTCAAACCGAAACAGGAGCCGTAACGGTTCCTTTACGTTTGATTGCACCTTACGCAGACAGCCGCAACCCTAAACCTTATGTAGGGGGCGTGCGTTGGCCCGGTCAAAACACATTCACTCTATTCGAACAAGCTGAAGGCACATGGTCTTCCATTGGTGCAGGAACAAGAACTTATGAAACGACGGACCCGTATTATGGTTCTGGCTTTCAGCGTGTCACGACGGATGGCATTGGCGGAACGTCAATCGTCCGTATTACCCAATTACCACTTTCCTATGATGCTACCGGCAAAACGTTTGCCATTGCGTTCAAAGTTGATGATATATCAAAAATAGAAGGCATTCGTATCGATCTTGGTTCAGCAAACCTTGCAAACCGTAACCAGTGGAACAACATCATTGGTAGCCAAGAGGTGCGGTCTATTCAAGACGGTGCGCAGATTATTTACACATTCTCATTGGGTGCACCTGACGCCACCGCTGGCACCTTTGATATCACTGACATCGACTGCTTCCAAGTCCGTATTACGGATAAAGGTACAGGCGCCGTTGTGTTCGATTTGGAACGCATGTTCTTCTTTGACGCAACGCCAGCAGCCTCATGCGTAACGATCGATGATAGCTATCGCACGTGGTATACACTTGCCAAGCCGGTGCTTGATCGTTATGACATTTTGTCCACCATGTTTGCGATCGAACGCTATTCAAATCCAGACCATGAATTTTATGATGCAGGTTTAGCTGCGACACGATTGACTGAAGCTATGATCGCTGAAATGGTCGAGCAAGGTCACGAACTGGCTTATCACGAAGTTGGGAATGATCTAACAGCCAATACCCCCGAAGGGGACCCATGGACTGCCGAGCTTATTCAGGCATCGATCGATAGTCACAAAGCGTGGGCGTGGAATACGTTTGGCGTGGACGTCGTGTCAGCAGCTTACCCCGGCGGCGAGACACGTGAAATCACAGGCTCACCGGGCACTACTATACGTGATGTATTTGCTGACAACTTTGCAGTGTCTCGTACCATTAACAAAATCTCTGCCGATACACTTCCAACTGGCGACCGCTCGCTAGTGCGTTGTTATGGTTACGTCACCGGTAATGGTACAGAATACACCAGCGCAGCCGTTGTTGATGCCAAGCTTACAGAGATTGACACCTATGGCGGTGTTATCTCTTGGTCGTTCCACAACATTGTTGATGAAACCGTACAACCAGAAGACCCCGGCACAAACTATTCATTGACAGATTTTGAATACGCTATGTCAGCGATCAGAGCAAAAGGCGTGCGCATCGCCACAATGCAAGAATTGTATGGTATCGAATGATGGAAGCTTTCTTGATTTATTACTTTGTCGGGTGCATCATTGCGGCGATACTTCCTCAATTTCTTGGACAACCAGCAGAGAAGATCGATTGGTTTGTTCTCATTGTGATCGTACCTATATTCTGGCCTCTTGTCCTGCTAGCAATACGTCCATGATAGACCCGTTCACAATCTATCTGTTTGTTGGATTGTGTGTATTCACCTATGTGATGGCGGCGGCAGATTTGTATGAGACCGGCGTCGCTGGTTCAATCTTCCTAGCTGTATCTGTTTCCTTCCTTTGGCCTGTCCTACTTTATTTTATCCTCACGGAAGAAAATGATTGACTTCTAATTTGAGCTGTGCATAATACGCTCAAATTATTTACAAAAGGAAATCAATCATGCTTACAACTCTCTTTATTATCCTTGGAAAAATCGCTCTATTCTTGACAGTCCTGTCCTTGGTGTTTTACGTGATGGCGACAGTCGCTGAACACAACGGCAGTGGGGTAGATGGATTGTTCAGGGTTTGGCAGTATACTGTTATTCTTGGCATCGCTGGCGCAGCCTCTTGGGTGGTGTATGAAATGATGCAACTATGATGGGTATGATGGCTGTCATTGCATATCTGTTCGCTGCTTTTTTTATGACGATGCTGTTCACCTTTCTGGCATTTTGTGTTGGAATGTTCATTCCGCAAAATACAGTTGACGCACCATTGTTCGGTTTGGCATTTGCTGTTATCATGTACTTGACAATCTTCTCATTCTTTGTGTTGACTTAAATGAGCAACGTATATTATCTTTTCAAACTGTTCGCTTCGCCTATGAGGTCAAACTTGTCTGGAACGAGGTCGTGGGTTGTCGGTATTAACAAAGACGATGCCCAACCACCAGCAGAAACAGACCCTGTCCGGCGCATGCAATGGTTCAACCATAAATATTCCCCACCTGACTTTCACATCTACAAAGTAGACCTGATAAAACCCCCGACGGAAGAATAAAATGATTATTATCATTGACACAGGGGATTTCATGAGCGATACTCACATCAAACGCGAGCGGCACGGACCGTTTTGGTACGCAGCTATTGTTGTCGTATTATTTCTATTCGTGCAAGGCTTCATAGGTGCTATTATGACACCACACGAAACAAAAGAAGGAACCCGACATGACACAAGACCCAACCTACGACAATCCATACCAGATGGCAAGCACGACCAAAGCGATGCCGAAAACAGGCAAAGTCGTCCAATCCGTATCATACCCGACACGTGACCAACGCATGGGTGGTAAAACTATTCCACCAGAACAATCGAGCGCAGAGCGTATCGAAAGTTGGGTTGAATTTAAAACCTACACCACAGGGTATGATTTAGATCACCCGATGGATGTCGACTTGTATATCAAAGCGCTCGCCGCAACAACTTGGGCGACACTTGAACAAGATCGTATCACGTTGATCAGAGGCCTTTCATCCGACGAGCGTTGTCTGGCAACCGATTCCATTATCGGGCGCTTCACTGACATGATCAGAGCGATGATCTGTGATCACTGGGAAATGAACACTTCTTACAGGGTGGATGCATCTATATCTACTGAAATTCATCCGCAAGCGTTTCGCGAAGTCCGAAGGATACCACCACAATACCGCATGTCCGCAATTCTGACGATCGCGGTAAATGCACTGGTACGGATGCACGAATGGTACATCGAAGACTATGAGACTACCCTGCCTCTACGCGCCCTACTCGCCGCCGCCGAACGGTTTAACCCTGAACATATTCCTTCGAACGACGACGAAGCTATGGCGTTTGAAGAATTCTATGGTACCGGCTTTGTCAACTTCTACACGACTGAACATCTTTTGTATGTGAATAATAAATACGATTATGATGTATCATATGGTGAAATCCCATTGCACTCTCTCACCGGTAATAATAACCACAAGCGCGACTATGACGACGACGAGCCAGAACGCATGCATACCTACGAAAAAGGTGTGATGAACTCTTTCAACGAATTTGAATTGGAAGAGTATGTTTGGACTGCTAATTTTATTCCTGACATGGAAGGCTACATCGAAGATGGGTCGTTCACTGAAAAAGAAGCGAAAGAAATGCGTCAGCTTATCACAGCTTTCAAAAGTGAACCACGAAAAGATATTGCTGAAGATATTGGTAATATAATGATTCATATGCTTGATGAAATTGTTTATAACCATGCCGTTGATATGCAAGAAGTCATTGACGATCTTGAAGCAGGTGAGCAATCTGAAAATGAAACCAACACCATCACAGACTACAAATTTGATGATGATTGGTTCTTTAATGTCGGTCCACCAAAATCGTCTGACGCAGAAAAGTTTGTGGATGAAGGTTATGCCACACGTGAAGAAGATCACGAACCAGACTTTGATGAAGAGCTTGCCATCGATCTTGAAACCGATCTTGACTTTGACGAAGAGCTTAGTGTGAAATTTCAAGAGCTTTTGGACTACGATCTTTTTGATGAAGCAATCATATGCCTACTCACAGAGCGCTTGTATCAAGAAAAGCTTATTCGCAATGAAGTCAACAAAGACGATAGCAACCTGATGGCAAACATCTGCATCATCGAAGAATTGTGTCGCCAAGCTAAAGCAGACTTCTATGCAAAGCCCGGATACCCATCGATGGATTACTTCCGCAAGATTGGCGCGACAGCGATGCGCTCAATGGAAGAGCATGGCTGTGAACCAAGGTCCTTGACAAGAAGTATGTTCTTCCCTAAAAAGGATTGAACGAACACAGCCACAACACAAACCACGAAACAACAGAAGGAACCCCGACATGAAAGCTATTGATTTTTCACAAGCGAACGCAGTGCTTAATCCACCTGAAGACAACGATGCAGGAGACATGGGTAAATTTGAACCCATTCCTGTAAGCTTCAATCAGACCAACTCTATCATGATGTCTGTCTGGTACCCAACAGACGAAGAGCGCAAGGTCATTGCTGAAGGTGGATGCATTGCATTGTTCACACTGGCAGTGGGTGGTCAACACCCGCCTGTCAAACTGTCAGCAGCCGCAATGGACTACAAGGAAGAAGAAGTTCCTGAAACTGTGGCGATTGAACACCTGCCTGAAATCGAGCAGGAAGCAAGCGACGTTGTGATTGAACAAGTCGAAGAAACCATCAATTGAGTATTCCAATCCAAACAATTGGTGACAAGGTAAAGATCGATCTTCAAAAACAAACAATTGAAGTTCGTTCTTTATCGCGCCTTGAGGACGTATTCGAAGTGTATATGATCAAGCTTGGCGCCCAAGTGTCAAGTCTTGAAAATCTTACGGAGCATGGTAGACCTCATGGCAACGTCTATCTTACACCGCACACGCTGAACCAACAACTCATAAGCAATGGAGCTGCAGCGCTTCACCGCATGGTACTTGGTAAAGGGTGGGTAATTTTTGGATACAACAATATCATCGATGCTGATACGATCACAAATGAAATCACACACACTGATGGTTCTGTTGTAACGCACGTGGTGCTGGAACCACACAAGGAAGTTCAATATGAGTGAGTTCAAAGACAAGCTAAATCACTATCTTCAGATAACCTATTTTGAAGAGGCAGTGACCATGGATGATCAGCTTGATATCTATGCCCAACGTTATCGCGCATACGTGCGTGAAAACACGATTGAGCCAAACGATAAAGAGCTGTTCATGGACCACTATGACAAACTTTCCAACTGCCATGCATTCGGATTGTGGATGGGTGATAATTTGATGGCGTCCATAAGATATCATATCATCAGCCCGGATACACCATTTGGTCCTGCTATGTCTGCCTTTCCAGAAATAATCAGACCGATACTTGATCGTGGTGAAACAGTTATTGACCCTACGCGTCTAGTTGTCGCACGCGCCACCACCGAAAAGTATCCTGAAATGGCGTATGTCACAATGCGTATTGCCTTCATGGCAGCAGAACATCACAAAGCTACTTACCTGCTAGCGACTGTACGTAAAGAACATCAGTCTTTCTACAAACGCTTGTTCGGGTTCAAGACACTTGGCGAGCCGCGTGCATATCCTGATTTGCTGAAACCTATTTCTATTATGGCGGCACACATGCCTTCACAGGCAGCAGACGTCAAACGGAAGTATCCAGTTTTTTCTTCATCTTTGACTGAAAGACAATTACTTTTTGCTTGACACACAAATGAAAAAGGATTATCCTGCGCTCATTACACG
>Ga0196901_1001246_pt1 | contig 12919 bp, 25 predicted proteins | sample CB_VirMetaG_FD_169099 | JGI IMG/M metagenome (GOLD analysis project Ga0196901, IMG submission 169099) | Freshwater to marine saline gradient viral communities from Chesapeake Bay - CB_1504_1 Viral MetaG (v3) (version 3) | ecosystem: Environmental > Aquatic > Marine > Coastal | place: USA... | reverse complement strand
AAGCAGCATTAGCCTCTGCTTCTGTTGCGAACGTAAATACCTCTTTCCCGTTATTGTAAAACCATAAATTTCGTTTTGTATAAACCATTTAATTCTCCTATAGTTTGGTTGCTAGAGTTACTATTAAGCCCGCTAAAAATACTATAAGTGCACCACTTACTCCTAACAATCGAGACTCCATACGGGCTAATGAGGACTCTAGCTTACCGAGACGGTCAAAGCAGCTTATCCACCTTTCTGCACACTGGGTTTCATGTGCATGAAGCTCTGCTTGCATATTTCGTACTTTTTCATCAGTCGGTGCTACCATTTAGGAGTTTCTCCATTAACTTACCATAGTTTCCCTGTCCAAAGGGCACTGCCTCATTTATTTGAACATTCGTCTGGTTCTTGATATTAGTACCTTCGGCTTTTATAATTTCAGCCTGGGCCTTTATCTCATCCATGCGCATCTTGTGCGCCATCATTAATAGATCAGCTAAATCTTTGCTAGAGTATACGCCACTCTCGTGAGCTTCTTCCAGTTTAGATGCGATCATTTCGTCTAGTAAAGCCCCTATATTGTTTTTATTTCTATAACCCATGTCAAGGTATATAGTATCAATATATTTCTTTACTTCTCTTTTATTTAGTATTTCTACGACATTACTTTCAGGTACTTGTAAGTACTCTGATACAGCTCTTATATTTCCAAACTGTAAGTAGCTGTTTGCAATATCTAATCCTTCAGGAGAAATTGTAGTTAGCTCTTTTGACATAGTAATTATCCTTTAATACAAATTGTTTTTTCGACATGGTTATGATTATACTTTCAAAGAGGTACCTTGTCAAGAATTATTTTTCTTAGGTCTAAGCTACGGGTGGGTATTATACTACCCTAAACAAGATATAGCTACCTTCTGGATGATAACTTTTTGGGTCACGGTCGGCAGCCTCATCATCTGTCGGGGGCTGAGAACCTCCACTAAATCTATACATCGTTATATCTGCAGAATTAAAACTATTTATTCTTATACCAGGCCTATGCCTTCCGCCCCCGGCATATCCTTCTGTATTCGATTCACCATCCCGCCAAAATCCTGCATAGTATGAAACATACCCTGACAAGCTAGAGCCTGCAAGATAAGTATTTGCAGGGTCCATATCATTTAACCCCGTAATACTTTTTACTTGACTATAACTCTGCATGCCATAAGGAACGTCTGGGTAAGGGACGCTTCCTCCAATACTAGAGCCGACTACACCATCAAACCCAGTACTTACATCATAAGTACCAAGCTGGGTTACCCCTAGTGTAAACTGGTTTGCAGGTATAATATTATTTACAATTGCTTGTCTCCACCCACTATCCCAAATTAGACTTCCTGCACCATTAAAAATTCGAGTACCATAACTAGATGCTACACCTCCAAAGTAAGAAGGGGTTGCATTGTCAGAAGAAACAAGCATTGCAAGATTGTAATTACCACTAATCGCTCCTCCTGCAGGAATATAGCACAGCACGGTCTTATAAGACCCATCTAGGTGCTTTTGTCCTAAAAGTGTTGGAGGCATTAAATACACAGACTTTGAGGAAGAAATTGCAGGTATTGGCAATCCTCCTGAAGCAGGGTAAGTTCCTTGTGTAAGTTCTACGTATAAAAAATAAGTCTCAGCATTCTGATACAAGGTTTGTGTACTAAGTGCAGGATTTAATGCAATAATTTCCTTTACCCCATACACAACGGAGTTTTCATCAATAACTGTAGTACTATTTCCATTAAATATCTGAAACCCGTAAGAATCTGGAGCGCCAATAGTATCTCCCGAGTACTGAGAAACTGTTACTTTTACAGATTGACCAGACAGAACTACTCTTGCTAGTCTTACATAAACTGGACTAGTTCCTACAAATGTTGCGGATACTTCAATAGCTGACTCCGCCCCACTTGCACTTATTCCTTCTACCATAATTACACAGTTGCTTGTTGTTATTCCTGACAGCCCTGTATTTATGTCCGTTGTGCCTGTATTACTCAATGTAGTTACAGAACTTACAAAAAGTTCTCGCAGAGTTGAATGTCCTCCATCAAAACTTGTAATTGCAATGCCATTGTGGTCGTAAATTGCAAATCCGTAGTTACTAATCGTAGGGTCATTTGGAGTTGCCGCAGTTGTGGCAATTACATCGTAAAATGTAACAAAAGAGAAAAGTCCTGAGCCTCCATTAGCTATTGTGATTCTTGCTTCAATAGTATAGGTTTTTGGAAAGCCATCGTTTGAAGGAACATCTGTAATTGTAAGCGACCCCGGACCGGTTCGGCTTTCATGAGTAGTAACTGAATCTCTTACGCGATACTCAGTAATTGCAGAGTTTGTATTTGGAGCGGTCTCTGAAATAGTAATTGTGTGAGAAGTAGCGGTTCCAGAAATTTCATAGGTGCTCTCGTCAAGCGAGATGCTTCTATCTGGCTGTAAAGAAGCCCCCATAAAGGAAGTGGTTACAGTATCCGTACTATAACCTGACTTGCTTGCTGCAACGTTAACAGAATCCACTATATCTACTGGGATTCCTGCTTTTGCATATTTATACTGGTACGACGTAGTAAGAGTTAGGAGGCTCGTGTCCGTCCAGTGAGTAGCATCAAATAAAGAAGCTGAAACTGTTGCTCCCCCAGGGTTAGAAACGTACCTAAACCCAACACGGTCACCAGCATTTAAAAGTTTTGGATTTCCAACGCCGGTGCCACCAATAGTCAAGATTAGGAAAGCAATCCCGGGCTCAGACTCGTCCTCTACATTTGCATCTACATAATATGTAGCACCCGCAAAGTCTTGAGTAGTAGACGTAAAAGTATCGGACACGCCTCCAACTGTAAGAGTCGTATTTGTAGCAGTAATAAAATTGGCTGAAGAAGTATGCTGTACCCTAAAGGTATCGCCATTAACTGCTGTTCCCGCTGAAGAAGTATAGGCTCCTCCATTTTTACTATAAGTACCTCCGCTTACAGTAACGGTTGCACTAGCCCCCGTGCTCATTCCACTTATGGTAATTAAGTTAGAGGTTTGAAGCGTAGAAAGGGCTGCGTTTGTTACATCCGTAAATGTAAAAACATCCGGAGTGGTATCGGTAGGAGGAGTACCACTTACAGTACCTGTAATTGTTCTACTGTATACGGTAGTATTGGCGTCAGTATAAGAATAAGTTACAGAGTAACTGCTACCTGAAAAAGTAGTAATAGCACCAGGGGTAGCAGTATTTAAGGGTACAGTATAAGCAACACAACCTGAAGGGTTACTAGGCGTAGCATCCCCAGTATTACCGCTAAGAGCCACGGTAAGAGTGATAGTGTCACCGGAAACTACAGTAGGCCCAGTTACGGAGCCTCCTGAAGTAAGTAGCGTTAGTGTAAAACTATACGCTGCCAAGATACTGCTCTTTAGTAATTTCTACAAAACCATAGTTATCGTTTTGCTCTGTATAGGTAGATACAGAAGGCACAGCTGCTTCCCAGTTATATCGAACGCCCTTATCATTCTTTGCTCTAAGAACGGGAACATAAATTACTTTTGCGCCCCAAGTATGAAATACATAATATATAGCCTCTTCAGCTACAGCTCTGAGAGTAACCCCGCCATCTCTAAAATCAGGATGCATTGCTCTAGCTCCTACATACCAGACTTTAGAGCCATCAGCATTTTCAACTGTGTTTGATTCTCTCCAGGCTACTATTCTTTCGTCTGACTTTCTACGAACGAGAACATTTCTGTTATAATGATTCCAGCCTGTAAAAACTCTATCTACGGCCGCTTCGTCATTCTGAAAAATTTCCATGATTATAGGACGGTCTTCACTAGTGAGGGGTCTAAATTCATAAAGTTCTTTATAGGTTGTCCACATAATCTCTCTCCTCTAATAAGACTGGTATACTTGATATAACGCAATTATATAACAACCCAAGACCATTGTCAAGAATTATTTTTCTATGCTCCATTGCAATGCCATCGCTGCTGCAATACCAAAGTATGTTATAGCTCTTTTCTGGCCTCGTCCACCGCCTCCTCCCATTTTACTCTGCCCTGCATCTGATTGGTTCGCCCATCTAGGCTTACCATTTACGTAGCGAGGCTCCACATATTCTTCCCCTACGAGTGGTTCTAAGCCTCGTAGCCATAGTCCAGTTTTCTTTGAAGCATCTTCACCGAATTGATACGGCTGTACATACTGAGGCTTTGGCATAAAGGCAAGTCGAGTGTTAATACAGCCTACAGGGTTCTCAATGCAAACACGAGGAATGGAAACATTCCAAAGTAGGCTAATAAAGTCAAGAGCCTCTTCCGTGAGTAAAGCACGTTCTGGGTTTTTATTATTCCAATGTAGTCCACTTGTAGATAGATAGGTGCAGGGAGGATGCGCTATCATCATATCCCAGTCGTCTTTCAATACATCTCTTACGTCACCTTTGTAGTGAGGCCCCGGTACGCTCGTATCTAGGATATCGCAAGACATTGCGTCGTGTCCCATTGCGAGAAAGCAGTCTCTCACAGTACCTGAGAACTCACATGCTACTAAGATTTTCAATTACTTTTCCTCATAAAATATATGGTTTCCTATTTGTCCTTTCGGACGTAGTTTTGAAGCCCAGCTAGGATATACATAAGTGGCGTGGTAATGCGTGGCTCCTTCCGTAATACCTAAAAATTTTTTCTGAAAGAGTATATTCTTGGCTACCTTTACCGAGTCTTTCCAAGCTGCTGAACTCGCTACGGGGTTATCGCTCTTTCCATCACAGTACCAGCTAAAATGACATTTATAATGAACGACCTTACAAACAGTGTTTGGAAATCGAGAGGAACGTACTCTATTCAGGACAACATCTGAAACTGCATACTTACCTGCTAGGCTTTCCGAGCGGGCTTCAAAGTACACGTTTTGGGCCAGACAGTACAACTCGTCAGCTTTGGCGTGAAGGGGACCTAACATGAGCAGTATGAGAAGTATTTTCATATTGTTTTCAATTATATGCTGTTTTGGTTGATTTGTCAAGATTTATTTTATTTTTAGCTCCTATATTAGTTTTTGAAATATGCTAGCTCCTATATTGGTTTTTGAAATATGCTAGCTCCTATATTGGTTTTTGAAATATGCTAATGGTTTACGTGTGTGGGAGCGCGCGAGCCACCACTATCACTGAGTCTTATAACCGCCCCCTGGCTGCATCACCTGGAGTGATGATGGTACTATCACCCAGGAAAATTGTGTCCTGGCTCTACATCACTTGGAATGATGAGGGTCGCCCCTCTGTTGGCTTGTTAGTCGCCCCTTTTTTGCCTGTTAGTCGCCCCTTTTTTTGGTTGTTAGCAAATTTTTTGGTTATAAGAAACCCGGCGTATATGCTTTTTTGTTCTAAAAATAATTGTCGAAATGCTTCTATTACGGGAAAAAGTGCGTATAATGACATTCATACCAGCAAGGAACGGGAGGAAAAAAGAAAGAGAAAAAATGCAAGACCTTGTTTATGCGCTCGCTTTGAGCGCACAAGGTACACTATTATCTATCATTAATCAAAGGATTATTTTTTATGACTACTAAAGAAACCGCTGTTAACTACACTCCAGAAATGGTAGCTCGCTTGCATTCTGCTGCTCCAATCGACTACGCGAAAGCGCAAGCACTCGCAATCGAACTAGGAAAAGGCGTTCGCTCTATTATCGCGAAAGTAAAGCGCGAGGAAATTGAATATATCAGCAAGCCAGCACCTGCTAAGAAAAAGCCGCAAGGCGCTAGCAAAGCCGATATCGTAGGCTCGATTGCATCAACCATTGGGGTTGATACGGATGAATTGACCGGCTTAGAAAAAGCCACGGGTTCCGCATTGGGAAAGCTGTTAGCCGCTTTGCATGTATAGCAGGATGGATAGGGGCGGCGGTTATGGTAGCCGCCTCTTTCCAGATGGCGAGCCAGAACGGTTTACTGCTCGCCATATTGGGATTGTTCCTGCTATCAATTCAAGCGGCTTGTAATAAGACTTGGAATTTACTGTTACTTAATTTTTCTTCAATAATAGGTTTTACATATGCAATACTTCATCTTTGACCTTGACCATACCATTATCAATTCCAGCCACCGGCAATCATATCTGGTAGATGGCTCGCTTGACCTGGTACACTGGCGCGAGAATTCTACAGCGGAAAAGGTCGCACAGGATACACTGTTACCGCTAGCGAGCCAGTGGCTGTCATTGACTGATAATCTAAATGTGAGAATCATTGTTTGCACGGCTCGCGTTATGGCATCCGCAGATTATTATTTTTTGCAGGAACATGGTTTGTTCGCGGATTACATTTTGTCGAGGCCAGAGGGCGACACTTCGGGCGATGCTCAATTAAAAATTCGCCTGTTAAATGATTTTGTCGAGTCGCAAGGTATTAGCTGGAAACGATTCATTCAAGGGGCGGTTATGTTTGATGATAACCAAAATGTCATAAAAGCATTAAAATCCATTGGCCTAAATGTGGTCGATGCTGTCCAAACTAACAACAATTTGAAGGTGGCTTAATCATGGCAAAGAAAGACTATTTTTTGATTCTGGACACAGAAACTACAATGGCCGATACGGTTGCGGATTTTGGTGCAATCGTTGTCGATAAAAAAGGTGAAATCCAGACCTCGTGTTCTGTACTTGTAAATGGCGTATTCGGTCACGATCCGCTGTTTTATATATCGGGAGAGCCTGCCAGTTCAATCTGGTCGGGACAAGGAAAAGACCGCCGCTTTGACGCTTATAGTGAAATGCTTGCTAACGGTTCCCGTATGCTTGCCAGCGTGACTGCTATTAATCGTTGGCTAGATAAAGCACAAGCAACCTACAATCCTATTTTGACAGCATATAATCTGCCTTTCGATGTTGATAAATGCCAGAAAACAGGCATTGACCTAACAGGGTTCACAAGGCGCTTTTGCCTATGGCGGGCGGCATTTTCTAAATGGGCGCTAACGAAAAATTATCGTAACTTTGCTCTGCAATGTCACGCCTTCAATCCACCAACAAAATTCGGCAATATGTCTTTTAAGACTAACGCGGAAATCATGGCGCGGTTTATTTTAAATGACCCTGATTTGCCAGATGAACCACATACTGCTATCGAGGACGTTATTGGATATGAGTTGCCTATACTTCAAAGGCTGGTAAACACTACGGCAAAGAAGGACTATCTGAATCCTGAATTATCTTTTGACTGGCGCAAGGTGCAGGTGCGTGACCACTTCAAGGCTAACTAGAAAATAAAGGGGCGGGTGAAAATCCCGCCAGGATTTACTAACGACACAATAAAGGTGCGGCATAATGGATATTTTAGAATTCGAGCAAACACGACTAAACCAAATTGTTAGCAAAATTAACCATAGCGGATTTTCGCGGATTGCTGTTATTCTTGAGGGCCGCGACAGCGCGGGCAAGTCGGGAACGATTCGGGAATTGACGCATTATCTGCCGACGATTGACTACCGCGTTATGACTACTAACAAGCCAACAAAGGCGCAGATGAAAGGCTGGTTTAGCTGGTGGCATAATCGGTTGCCTCTTATGAATTCTCCGATAATATCATTCTACGATCGTAGCTGGTACTCCCGCGCACTGGTGCAATATGTGAATGGGTGGTGCACTGAAAAACAATATAATTATTTCATGCGAAATGTTGCCAGCTTCGAAGCCAACAATGGCGTTCTGATTATTAAATTTTGGCTCTCGATTTCACAGGATGAACAGAACGCCAGACTATCCGACCGAAAAACAAGTTTACTAAGGGGCTGGAAATATTCTAACAATGACGCAATGGCGCTTTCATCGTATGATAAAATGACACTGGCAAAAGAGGCGCTTTTCAATTCGCAAAACCAGGACTGGAATGTTATTGATTATAACGACAAAAAAGAGGGGCGGGTGGCTTTACTAAAAAAATTAAACGACATTTTGTCAGATATTTATGACCTAAACTAACGACGGAAAAAAGGGGCGCTGATATCACTTTGATTCAGCCAGGATTTGCTAGCATAATCCGTGCCACTTTTTTTCCGACGAACGGTAGTTGCATAGGCCAAAAATATCTTGTATAATATTTTTGGCGCGGGGGCGCCAGTAGTAGGTCAACGACTATTTTCTGAGTGGTGCGTGAAACTCTCCGCGGGTTCTCAGCAAATCAGGTAGTCTCTGAGAATCACGGGCAATTACAAACAATTTCCTAGACCCCGCAGCGCCTGCACATACGGCAGCAACTGCTCTAAAATTGGCGCGGGGGCGCCAGTAGTAGGTCAACGACTATTTTTTGCGTCCTGCGCAAATAGCTGCGGGTGCTCATAAATAAATGCAGTAGTCTCCGCTGCAGCGCGCCTGTAGCAATTGCCCAGAATTCCGTGGGCTGCGCCAGTAGTAGGTCAACGATTATTTTTTGCCCGCTTGTCGCCGACCCCGTAGCACTTTTTAAGTAGAAAGTCAAGTCTTATTTTCCAAATCCCCACCAGCGCCCTGGCAGTAGCAAATCCTGGCAAATTGGAGCGGGGGCGAGAAAACTGCTGAAAATTATGGTAGATTATAGCAAATTAAACTTGATTTTTTCCAGTCGTAATGGGCCCCCCGGATTAGAATCCGTTCGCTTACCGTATTTTCTTAAAAAGTTATTGACAGCCTGGTCAAGAGGGCGTATAATACTTTCATAAATTAAAGAAAGGAGAAAATATGAAAAACTATGTAGTGACCTTTAATGTAGCAGATTGTGAGTTTACTTACTACACGAAAAAAGAGTGGTATGCTCAAGTGCAAGACTGGCTAGCAGAGATGGAAGAGGGCGATTATGAAGATTGCTCTTTAGATACAGACACTCTAGTAGAGTATATGTATGGAAACGAAATGTTTTGGAGTGTAATACCGGAATGAGGCTAATACTTATGAGTTTTCTTCTCGCTAGTTGCTCTTCAATACCCGTCGAAGAGATAAAAAGTAGATGTTCTATTCCTATGGTAAAAGCGAATATACCTATGGTTAAGTTTATATTTGAAGTAGAATGTATTACTTAAAAAAATAAATCTTGACAAGTACCTCAGAAAAAAGTATAATATGTTTTTAAAAATTGAAAAAGGAGAGAAAAAGATGGCAGACAAAGCAGCTAATTACACAGAAGAAATGGTAGAAAAGATTGTAGAACAATACACAGCAAATCCTAATCGTGAAACAGTAGATAAACTGGCTTCAGAATATAATAAAGCCTCTCGCTCTATTATCGCTAAGCTGGTTCGTGAGGGGGTGTATAAGGCAGCTGCACGAGTAACAAAAGCTGGTGCTCCAATCGTTCGAAAGGAAGAAATTGTAGCCAACATTGAAAATGCTATAGGTTTTGAACTGCCTACGCTGGTGAAGGCTTCCAAAGCTGACTTAGATGCTTTGAACAAGTATTTTCTGAGTAAATGAACGAAGGTCTAGCAGTACCTAACTGTGAATTAATGGACGCAAAGGCGATAACTGATAGGAAACTTTATCCATCTTATCAAACCTAAGCTACTCAGGGTTATAAAATGAGAAGTAGTTGGTGCTTCTTAAGCACTAGAGCCGAACTATCTCTGGCTCTTTAAATATGCAGATAGTAGGCAGAAGACCTATCCTTCGCTTTGAGTACAAGTCTATATACTCCGGTTTTGGCCTTTTCTCGTTAATCTAGGTAAAAAGGCACTTTTACTTAAGTGTATTAATTTAGTATATTTAATTAAGAGGATAGAATATGTGTACTAATAAAGTAGAACAGCATGTACGGTCTGGCTATGATTATAAAACAATCGTTATGACCTGTGGTAGCACGAGCGTATATGGCGACGAGTTGCGATGTGATGAATGCCAAGATGTTCGACCTTGGTACATCTGCGAGCATGGTAGCGATGTAAGCGAGTACGCTTGTGGAATGTGTGAATTTGACTAATTGAAGAGAGAAGCTAATATGGATAAGCTTTGTGGTCGCTCCCAAGCCAGTAGGTTCGAATCCTACCCTCTTCACCCAAATTTATTGAAACTAATGGAGAATATATGGCTAAGATAGTTATAACCTACGAAGGTGAAAATGAGAAAATAACCCATGAGCATGACGCTGCTGCAACTTGGCCTACTCATTTACAAGCAATGATAAACTTTCTTCGAGGCATGGGATACGTCATTGGTTCCGAAGAAGATATAGATGTAGTATAAAATCAATTTGGGTCTATAGCATAACGGTTGATGCACCTGACTCATAATCAGTTGATTGTAGGTTCAAATCCTACTAGACCCACCAATTTCTGGAGTATAGGTATGACTAATAAATCTATTCAAGAGTTAATCTATGGTGGAAGCAACCCCGTAGAGATTTCTAGGCTCGAAATGTATAAATCACTAATGGTTGCTATAGTGTGCGCAGGAGGAAGTAAAGAGTTTTTTCACGAAAAAATTGGTAAAGGAATGACAGTTGTTCAATTGATTGATGATTTGGCTCAGAGCGGGGTAAGGTTCACATAATGAGAAAACATGTATACGACCCCGCTAAGATTTGGCTTTATCCGAACTATGATATGGATGACGGTGTAGTTCTGAGTATTACAGAAAAAGGAATAATTGACCAATACTACACATATTGGTCACAGAAAATGATTAAAAAATTTGGTGAAGCTCACTTTGAAGAACACTATTCATTTTCTGACTGTGTTGATGATTGGATTGTGTCAAATTGGGCTTGGTCAAAAGAATTTCAAGATATGCTATCACGCGAGTAACTAAAGGAAAACTATGCACTCTTATACACGTAATGCAATTATAGGCTCCTCTGCTAAGTACTGCTACCTGGCTGATAAGGAGGATTATATCGAAGCTACTCAATGGGCAAATGGGGAGGGTGTAGACATTCAAATAGGAAGGCGCTGCGGGGACGAAAAAATCAGTATAACTTATGGAGAATTTGAGCTGATGAAACAACTCATTGGAGGACTAGAATGAGAATCAAAGTAGTACAAGACGGAAAACCCCGTGAAGAAGAATATATGAGAGCCCTCGAACTTGCAAAGCAGCAAGAGACGGGGCTTATTTCAGATGTACGATTTTTTGTACCAAACACTCAAGAAGAGCTATATCTTCTTCAAGTATACGGTCGAGACAAACTTGGTAAAATCGAATGAATGTAATTAAATTTCCAGAAAGCAAAATCGCTAATCGCAAAAACTCGCTCTACAAGCATACTGAAAAACTTGATGAAGCCTATTTTATTCTCGACCGATTGCATGGAGAGCTAAGTATAATAGAGGAGCAAACCTATAATCTAGAACAAGAATATAACGAAAAACTTGCAGAGTATGCTGATTTAATCCCCGCAGATGAGCTAGATGTTGTACTTCTTACCTATAGTACACTAGCTCTTGTAGTAGACAATGTAGATGGCAGCTTTACAATCAAATGGGGAGAGCAAGGAACCCCACATTTGATAGAGCTAATAGAGGATGAAGAAGAATGAACTATACACAAGAAGAAACCCAGTATATGATTAACGAGTATACAACCAACCCAACCAAAGAAACTGTAGAAAGTCTAGCAAAATTGATGACAAGAAGTGAAAAGTCAATCATCGGTAAGCTGAGCAGGGAAGGAGTTTACCAGAGGTCGATATACAAGTCAAAAACTGGAAATGAGCCAATAACAAAAGTCGAGTTGGTCAACACCATAGCGAGTAACCTGAACTTAGAATTGGAGATACTTGCAGGACTCGAAAAAGCACCAAAGCAAGTCTTAAAAATGCTTGAAGTAGCAACAAAGAAATAGCTCTCATAACGAGAGCTTTTTTTTGCCTTGAAATTGAGAACCTGAAAGCAAAATCGCTGCGGGTGCTCAACAAATAATTCATCTAAAGTAATCAGAGCAGTAACCCACGAAAGCTAGAATAACCCACGTAAGCTAGAATAACCCACCGAAGCTAGAATAACCCACCGAAGCTAGAATAACCTGCTACAGTCACGATGCCACCAGTAACAATTCCACAAAAGTAACGAAAATTAGCCGAAAGAGTAAGAAAAAGACGTAAAAAAAGCGCTTGTCGCAAACGGCCCATTTGGTAGTTATTTTGGTAAAGGGTTCTTGGACCAGGGAGCTTTGTTTTTGCCTTTCGACCCCGTATAAGTCATAGTAAATTATCGTGGTCATTAGAAATTGGTCATGTAATTGATGTATTATAGCGGATTCGTTAGCGAGTTTGTGCAAAATAAATTTCACTGTAAATAATATTGTGGATTCGAACATCGGAAGCTCCCTTTATTCCGCTTCCAGTTCAATTGCACAAATATCTAAAGAAATTGATTTTGCTTAGGGTTGTGAAGAATCTCAATTAGACCTTAGTTCCTATCAATTAAGGATTTATTATACCATGAAATCTCCTTTTAGGGAAGTAAAATTATATACTATTTTTAAATAGGTTATAAAATTCTTCTTGACTTTGTTTCCAGAGTTTGATATAATATATTTTTAGAGAAGAGAACCTTTTATGAACTGGACAAAAGATGAAATACAATTGCTTCGTACCTTATCTCTCGAAGAACTGTATGCACAGTTTCCTCACAGAAGTAGAAGTGCTATACAGATAAAAAGAAGTAGAGTTACGGCGCAAAAACTGAAGAGATGGACAAGAGAAGAAAGATTAATTTTAGAGCGGCACTATAGTAGTGAAGGGCGAGAGATACTTGCACGATTACCAAATCGTAGTTGGGAGGCGGTAAAGTCACAAGTACTTTACCTTCGAAAACGAGGGTGGAATATCCCTCGTTAGTCCCAAAGAGCTGTGTAATACTTACCAAACAAACGAAAGCCGTTTTGAATCCTTTCTCCTTCTTTTATGTGGCCTTCGCTATCCCATTCGCGAGTATCGTTCGGTCCTAGTTTCATTT
>Ga0196901_1001245_pt1 | contig 12920 bp, 13 predicted proteins | sample CB_VirMetaG_FD_169099 | JGI IMG/M metagenome (GOLD analysis project Ga0196901, IMG submission 169099) | Freshwater to marine saline gradient viral communities from Chesapeake Bay - CB_1504_1 Viral MetaG (v3) (version 3) | ecosystem: Environmental > Aquatic > Marine > Coastal | place: USA... | reverse complement strand
CATAAAACTTAATTAGGAGAAACAATAATGGCGGTTTCATCATTAACTAGAATGACAGTACCTTTAGCAAGCGATCAATCAAGCTCGACTCAAGGTCTATTGATGCCAAAGCTAAAATATCGCTTTCGCATTATTTTTGAAAACTTTGGTGTAAGCACACCACGCACAGAATTAACAAAACAAGTGATTGATTTTGCTCGTCCAAGCGTAAGTTTTGATGATATGACAATTGATATCTATAACTCAAAAGTACGTTTAGCTGGTAAGCATACTTGGGACGACACTACAGTTAATCTACGTGACGATGCCGGTGGCAATGTTGCTAAACTAGTAGGCGAACAACTACAGAAACAATTTGACTTTATGGAAATGAGTTCAGCAAGTTCCGGTATTGATTACAAGTTCATCACACGTTGCGAAATCCTAGACGGTGGCAACGGTGCTAATGAACCAACAGTATTAGAAACCTGGGAACTATATGGCTGTTACCTAACCAGCGTTAATTATAACGATTTAGCATACAGTGATAGTGCTCCTGTAACAATGGGACTAAACATTCGCTTTGATAATGCACTGCAAACTCCGCTTGATACAGGTGTTGGTGCAACAGTAGGACGTACACTAGGCACAGTAGTAACTGGCTAATAAGCAATGGGATTTGGTAGCACACTTAGTAATTTACTAGGTGGTTTTGGCAGCGGTCTTACACAAGGACTGTTTGGCAGCGACTACTTAAAAGATTACAAACACGCAAGCAAAACGTTCTTATCGGACGGATATGCGCTTGCTCCGCAAACCAAATACCTGTTCCATGTTTATTTTACTGTAAACACAGATGTGATTCCTGGTTTAGCTCAAGCACTAGGAACCTCGGCAACTGATAGAGCTACTATTGGTATGATGGTCAAAACCGCCGACCTTCCGCGGTTCAATATTGATGTTGCTGAGTTAAACCAGTATAATCGCAAACGTTATATACAAACTAAGTTAAATTACGAACCTGTTAATATTTCGTTTCACGATGACGGCAGTGATTTAACTCGCAGTATGTGGTATAATTATTATACCTATTATTTTTCTGATGCAAAACATAGTTACGACGGTGTTGGTACTGACACAAGTACCGGTTTAGGCAACGGACCGTTTGATTATAATCGTAGAGACATTTATGATAATTTGCGTAATGTAAACGAATGGGGCTACCAAGGTACTGGACCAACTGATTACAAACCAAATTTCTTTAAAGACATTAAAATTTATGGTCTTAATAGAGGGAACTTTGTACAATATACATTAATAAATCCAATAATTATCAATTGGTCGCATGATCAATTTGATTATAGTCAAGGTGGTGGCACAATGACCAATCAAATGACTATTAAGTACGAAACTGTCAAGTATCAACGTGGCCAGATCAAAGGCGGTGCAGTGCGTGGATTTGGTGAAGGATCGATGTATGATACTGAACCAAGTAAATTATCTAAACCAGGCAGCACAGAAACTATTTTCGGAGCAGGCGGACTATTAGATGCAGGTGCCGATGTTATCAGCGATTTACAAAACGGAAATGTACTTGGAGCATTGCTAACTGCTGGAACAGCATATAATACATACAAAGATAGCGATTTGGGGAGCATTTTTGCTGAAGAAGGTGTTGCACAACTAGGATTAGCAACTACAGCAGTTCTAACAAATCAAAATGTACAAAACTCAATCAGCAATTTTATATTTCCAAAAGCAGAAGGTGCAACTAACAATTTACCACTAGGATCCGGAACTACAGTAAGTAATAATGGATTTACAAGTGCAACAAATTGGACTAATCCTAATACAGGCTCAACCTTTGTTAGTACAAGTAGTTCGTCCGCTGCTACTAATCCTGTGGCTAAGCCTTGGGTAAATCCTAACTTGCCGGCAACGGATACTAGTTTAAAAGCATCTACACAACCTGCTGATATTTCAAGCAATGGAAGCAATGTAAATTATTATTGGGAAGAATAATGGCAACTGTAAATATTGAACGAACAACAACTACAACTAAAATTTACGATAAATTTTACAATGTAGAACTTGTAGTTAGTACATCTGAATATGATCTTGCTGTATCATTTTTTAAAAAAATGATGACAGATCCTGTACTAGCAGAACAATTTGCTGCTAGTATTTTTCAAATTGCTAAAGATACTGGTGTTTCTGTTCAAACCTACCTTGAGAATCTCCAAGGACAAAATGAAATGCAGTTGACTATGAGCATGGCATACTATCTTAACAGCACACGTTCAAACTCAACACTATTAGGTGTTGGTCAAATTATTACCCCAAACTATTACGCTGCGAGAAACGTAGCAATTTAAAATGGCTAAACCTAAATTCTCACAAGGAGTTTATGAAGTTCGCAACGCCAACAAGTATGTAGGTAAAGGTAAACCACGTTATCGCAGTTCATGGGAACTTGCATTTATGAACTTTTGTGATAACAACGAGCACATTCTACAATGGGCAAGCGAAAGCATTAGTATTCCGTATAGACATCCTCTAACAGGAAAACAAACAATATATGTTCCTGATTTCTTTGTTGTTTATAGAACCAAAAACAATAAGCAAGTAGCAGAAGTTGTTGAGATTAAACCAAAAGGACAATCAATGTTGACTGAAAAGCAAAATCCACAACAGCGTGCTACTGTAGCAGTTAATTACGCTAAATGGGAGGCTGCACAACATTGGTGCAAACGTCAAGGATTAATCTTTCGTGTAATTACAGAAGACCAAATCTTCCATCGCTAAATATCGGTATGACTCGTAAACTTGAAGAACTTTTTGATCTGCCTTCAGCATCAACCGATGAAGAAGTAGACATTGTTAACGAACCCGAAGAATCATTTGGCGTTCCGCAGACCTACGAGGGATACAGCAATCTAGAAAAGATTGATGCTGCACTTCCTGCTGTTAAGAATCTTGAAGCATCTGATAAAGAAATGGATCAACTTGCTGAAACAGCAATGAAAACATACCAAGACTTAGTTGACTTAGGCATGAATGTTGAAGCACGCTTCAGCTCAGAAATTTTTTCAGTTGCAAGTTCGTTGCTTGGTCACGCTATTACTGCTAAAACTGCCAAGATGAATAAGAAGCTTAAGATGATTGATCTACAACTAAAGAAGGCAAAACTTGATGCTGATAGAGGAGACGGCGAAGGCGGCGCAACAGCAATCGGTCATGTACTTGATCGTAACGAACTTCTTGACCGACTATTGAATCCAAATAAGAACAATGACGCATAAATATACTTAACTCAGGAGTTAAGTAAATGCGCTCGCTAACAGAATTTTTAACAGAATCTAAAAAGAATTACGAATACCGTATCAAAATTGCAGGAGACTGTCCTAAAGAACACGTCGATGCATTAAAAAAACTTTTTGCTAAGTTTAACATGGTTAGTATGTCAGACATGAAAACTACACCTGTTATGAAATGTCCGTATGATTTTCCAGGCTTAGAAAATGAGTCTGTAAACATTTTTGATGTAGTATTTGAATACCCAGCAAGCACAGGGCAACTAGCAGAACTAATGCAAAAACTAGGTATTGCTGAAAACCGTGTTGTGATCTTAGATCGTAGATTTAACGATAGTATGGATGCAGAAGTTGCTGCTAAAGAACACGAGGGTGCATTGTTAGACGATCAGTCACTTCCTGAACAAAACGCAGATCAAAAGGCAGCAAGCGCAGCATATGGTAATAGTTTCCAAGATGTGGTTGCAGATATGGAAAAACGCGAGTATGAGATTGCAGGCGGTAAAACACCAAAAGCACAAACTACAAACGATCTTTCTCAAGGCACAAAAAGTCCAGTAGGAAGTTAATATACAATGAATCTATATACTATTTTAGAAAAACTAAATTCTCTTAATCATCTAAATGAAGGTCCAGTTGATTGGGGGAAAAAGTTTTTTAGCAAAGATGAAAAAAATAAAAAGAAGGATTCTAACAACGGACTGTCTGACCTAGAACAGCAAGCAGCCCAAGTTAGAGCCGGCGGCGGACGCAAAATGGCAGAACCAAAGTCTATTGATGATTGTCAGCCAGGAGACATTGACTGTTTGCGTCGTTTTGTTGATCGGTATGATGATGATACACAGCCAGATTCTGGAGTATCGTCTGCACCCGGCGAATCTCCTCGCTTAGTAACAAGTACTCCAGAACAAGAACGTTCTTTTAAAAGGACAGAATTGGCCATTAAAAATAGTCTAATAGCGCACATTCAAACTAATGCACAAAAATGGATACGGCAATATCCACAATCTGCACATGGTGCTATTATTAAAGAAATTGAAAAACTATCATATAGTTGGGTTGAAACACTAGAGGAATGGTATAATGAAAAAGAAGATAGGGTTTATGTTGAACGCAGAATGGCTAAGGACGGAATAGTTTATTATGCACCAACTGAAAAGTTAGTTGAACATATATTTAACAATCTACAGATGGAGTTACCATCGGCGTCAGTTTTTTGGAATATGGATGAGAGTAAAGAATTAGACGATAATAGTTTAATTGAAGGTGCTGCTACAGTATTTTCTGATGCAGCAGGGCATCATTTAAAGAATGCAGACGGACAAGTTGTGCAATCTTTTCCAAAAACACCAGAAGGATTACGTGCAGCACGCAATGCTTTGTATGCTGACTATAATGCACTAAGCATAGAGACACCTAAGGAAAGTGTTATGAACGAATATGAAGAAAAATTTAATGCAGCTCTAACCGAGTCGCTCACAATTACTACAACAGCAGGCACAGATCAACCAGATAATGTTAGTGTCAACGCTACAGACGAAGATGCGCATACATTAGTTGCTATTTTAAAAGCAGCAGGCTTACCGTATAAAGAGCGCGAAGCACAGCTAGTAGCTGCAACACCGTGCGGTGAGCAAGTAGAAGAAGAATACGCCAATGAACCAGAAGAAAAGACAATGAGTGTTGATTATATGGTTAATCAACTATCAGGTGGATTAGGCAAACAGCAAAAGATGTATCGCAAGGAATATCCGGGCGATAATGCAATGGCTGTTAACGAAGAAAACCTAATGCGCGGTCTTTGGGATTTATATAAAAAGGTATAACAAATGACTGAAGCAGACATTCTTAAAAGATATCAAGATATTCTCTCTAGAGATTATATGTTAACTGAAAATCCGTATAATGTTGTAGAGGGATACAGTAGCAAGCGCGAAGCACAAGCATATCTAGTTCGTGTATACAAAGAAAATGATTACGATATGCCCTACGAAGAATGGTTAGATGATATTCGCAGTGGAGGTTATTCGCCTGCGCTAACAAAAGCAGTTAATGTTCTTGATACTATTAAAGAAGCAACAGACGAAAAACGTTATCTTGTGGGTGTTGAAATGTACATGTACGCCAAAGACGATGAAGATGTACAAAAGCAAGCACAGCGTTTTGCTGACCAACTAAAAGCCAAATACGACAACCAAGCAGTTGTTATGAGCATTTATGAACAACCGTTTGCTACACTAGGCAGTCGTAAGCTGTTTGACAAAAACGATTAATGAAAACTCTAAAAGATTACATTTATAACTCACATAAACCACGCATCAATGATAGCGTGGTTATTGGTGTTAATGATGAATATGTAATTGAAAGTAAAGTTATTGATGTTGCTGATCGTATTACAATTGTAATGGATCCAGTTACAAGAGAAATTGTAAAACACGCACTAGCCAATTCATTAACAGAAGGTTCTGTTGTTGACTTTGATCGCATTGGTCGTTACAGTGCGTGGGGACGTGCATTATTACAAGTACTTAAATGGTCTAATAACCCTCGTGTAATTGACAAACATACTACAGATAATGACATTGTTCTGATCATTCGCGATGATGTACTAAATCAAATACTAGAAAAAGAAGCACCAGGCATCACTTCTAATCAGATTGCTATGTATGCAAAAGCAATTCCAGAATTAGATTATCAGTGGGCACCAAAAAGCAAACAGCATGTTATTACAATGCCGCGCGATCTAAAGCTAGCTTCATTATCAAAACCAGAAAAAACAACCGAAAGTGAATTAACATTTGAAAACAATACATGGCATTTAAATTACTGGACCAGTAAGCCAGTTAGTAAAATTGTATCTGAAATGAAACAACAAGCGAAAGAAATGATTTCCGAAGCAAAAACGGGTAAAATGCCATTGAACTATTGGGAAGCAAATCCAGGTTCTGTATATACAGCAGACAAGTATTACGATATGTATCGTGCATCTATGATTATTGCTAGACTGCCTGAAGACCCAAAAGACCTAGATGCACATAGTTGGATTAACAATACTCCAATGATGGTAACATATACACCGGAAGAGTTTGAGATGGCTAAAAAAGCATTTGCGTTTATGGGCATTCCATTTGGACAACATGTCCCGCCAGGGAGTGACGAACCGGGTGCTGTTAATAAAACATCTCCATTTAAACCATTTAAAGGATATAAAGGAACGAATCGTCGTTCTAAATGAATGTGCCTTAGGACCTTATAGGCACGGCCCGTGGCAAAACCCACAGGCGTCGTGGTGCTAACTACCCAGAAGCAACTCTCGCTACCATTGCTTTTAAAGTGAGAAGCCCGTGAAAGCGGGCTTTTTTATGTTAAATAATACTATGTTGATTTCAGAAGTTTTTCCACCGTTGGGCAAAAGCGTAAGATATAATTTTTATGATATATTTGCCTTTGTGCGAGTAGCGGATTCCGGAAAGTTAAAAATATCACTACGCAGAGATAGACCAGCAGAAGTTAAAAAGTCTGGTATCTATGTTTGGCATCATCCAGACTGGGGATATTTTTATGTAGGTATTGCCGCAGCAGATAACTTCACAGAACGCTGGAACAAACATATTCAAAAACTATTAGATAACTGTTCTAGTGCAAAGCAAATGGCAAACTGGAAAGCATTTGCTGATCGTTTTAAAGCAGCAGGCTATGGCTTAGACGATTTTAAAGATATTACACTACGATTTTTTCCGGTAGCAAGTCGTACAGAGTTTCCTGGTGAAGAAGCAGCATTTAAAAAATATCTAGAGGATTTAGAAACACGTATTGTTGGTATTATTAATCCTGCGTGTAATAAAGAATACGATCCAGCTCGCCGCAGCGCCACACGTTTTCCAGAACCACGTAATCCTAACGTTGATTAATAACGATAGGGTCTTGTTCTAAATTTAAATATTGTGCCCAACTATGATGATTGATACGCAGTTGTGTTTTGCGTATTTGATTGGCTAATTGATAATAATCCGGTGTAAATGGCGCACGTTTAGGCTTTATTAATTTATCGCTTTTGTCCCAATTACACGGTTTGCACGCAGTTACACAATTATCCCATTCTGTTTTGCCGCCCATACTTTTGGGTATAACATGATCAATGGTTAACTGCGCTGGTACAAAAGTATCGCCGCAATATTGACATTGAAACATATCACGAACATACAGGTTGGTTCTACTAAATGTTTTTGTTTTGCGTTTAGTATAACCGCTCTTAAGTGCAATTACTGACGGAACACGCATAACAGTTTTTTGGCTGTGAATCGCCCAGTCGTCATACCACTCTAGTACATGAACTTTTTCTAGAAATAAGAGCTTAACCGCTTGCTGCCAGTGAACAGCACTTAACGGAATATAACTTAAAGGTTGATAATCTGGACCTAGTACTAATGTGTGAGCCATCTTTGTATTTAATTAAATAAGTTTATGTCTAAATCTTTAGAAGGTGTTTTAGTTAAAAAAGCCCATAAAAAAATGAATTATACTCCTGAACAAATACAGGAGTTTGCAAAATGTGCTGATCCGGTTGATGGTCCTATGTATTTTATGGACAACTTTTTTAACATTCAACATCCTACTCGAGGCAAGATGTTGTACCATCCTTTTAAGTATCAAGAAGAACTAATTAACACATATCATAACTATCGCTTCTCAATATCACTGATGCCTCGACAGACCGGTAAATCAACTAGTGCAGGTGGATATTTATTATGGTATGGGATGTTTAAGCCAGACTCTACAATCCTTATTGCTGCTCACAAATACTCAGGTGCACAGGAAATCATGCAGCGTATTCGCTATGCGTATGAACTATGCCCAGATCACATACGTGCTGGTGTAACAAGTTATAATAAAGGCAGTATTGAGTTTGACAATGGTTCACGTATTGTAGCGCAAGCAACTACCGAAAACACTGGACGTGGTATGTCAATCACACTCCTATACTGCGACGAGTTTGCTTTCGTGCGACCTACTATTGCAAAAGAATTCTGGACTTCAATTTCACCTACACTGTCAACTGGTGGTAAAGCAATTATTACAAGTACACCAAACTCAGACGAAGACCAATTTGCATTAATTTGGAAACAGGCTAACAAGACTGAAGACGAGTTTGGTAATGAAACAGAACTAGGTATTAACGGCTTTCGTGCTTATAGAAGCTATTGGAGAGATCATCCAGATAGAGATGATAAATGGGCCGAGGAAGAACGTGGACGTATTGGTGACGAACGTTTCCGTCGAGAAATGGATTGCGAATTCATCATCAACGACGAGACTCTAATTAATGCAACGACACTCGTAGATCTAGAAGGAGTTGAACCCGTTTACAAAACTGGTCAAGTACGTTGGTATGAAGAGCCAAAAGCAGGAAGAATATATGTTGTAGCACTTGACCCAAGTTTGGGTACAGGAGGCGATCCCGCTGCTATTCAAGTCTTTGATGCTAATACCACCACACAAATTGCAGAATGGAAACACAACAAAACACCAATTCCAACACAGATCCGTATTTTAAATGATATTGTAAAAGCAATTTACGATAAAACACAAGATGCTACTAGCATCTATTACAGTATTGAAAATAATACTATTGGAGAAGCCGCACTAATCAGTTTGGCTGAATTTGGCGAAGACAACTTTCCGGGTATGATGCTAAGTGAACCCAAGAGTGCTGGTTCAGGAAGGCGTTATCGAAAAGGATTTAATACCACAAACAAAACTAAGATTGCTGCATGTGCTAAATTAAAAAACCTAGTCGAAACACGTAAAATGACAGTAAACAGCAAGAGCTTAATTTCAGAATTTAAAACTTTTGTAGCACATGGCACAAGTTATGCTGCAAAAATTGGCGAAACAGATGACTTAGTAATGTCAACTGTGCTTGCTGTGCGTATGATGCAGGTATTACAAAATTATCACGCAGATTTAAACACACAACTTAAGGATTTTGCCGACGAAGTAATTGAACCAATGCCGTTCATTATGTTTTAAGGAGTAAATAAATTTATGGCACACGCAATTATTTTTAACGATCGGGCACCTCGCACATTTGTTAGCGATAAATTAAAAATAAACCCATCGTATTATAATTATCCTAGCGGTGCGTACAAAATTGCTAGTGTATTAAGAAGACTAGGATTAACTGTTCTTGTTGTTGACAATTGCTTTAATTTTACATTTGAAGGAATTAAGCAGATTATTGACAACAATCAAAAAGATTTATTGTGGGTAGGTATGGCTACTAGCTTAATGATGTTTAAATCATCGGCATTTATTAAATATCGGGAAGATTGGAACACTAGTACAAAACTAACGCTTGATTTAAATATTTTCATTGGAACCGGAGGTTCTGCTGATGGAATTGCGTTTAGTGCCACTGAAATAACTGCGTTGCCGTGGGGGGATCTAGAAATAGCAAAAATAGCACAATATTGCAAAAAATTTAATGCTCCTTTACTAATTGGCGGCAGTTGGGTAACTTATACCACTAACGGAAATTTTAAATTAGTACACCCAAATATTAAACTTGTACCTGGGTACGCTGAAAAATATGTAGAAGAATTCACTTTAAAAAAACTTAAAGATTCAAAATACAGACCGCCAGTAGCTGTCTCAAATGAAGAATATAACACAACTGAATTTAAAAACAGTTCTATAATCTGGGCCGAATCTGATTTTTTAGACAAAAACAATTGGTTACCGATTGAGATTGCTAGAGGATGCGCATTTAATTGTGCATATTGCAATTTTGACCATAAAAATACAAGAGAAAATTATAAAAATACAAAAACCATTCGAGAAGAAATGATCCGTAATTACAATGAATACGGCATAACACATTATATGTTAATGGACGATTTGTATAACGATAGCAAAGAAAAAGTTAGAGACCTTTATGATAATCTATGGAGTAAACTTCCATTTAAAGTAGAATGGGCATCGTATATGAGATTGGATATGTTTTGGGCAGATCCGGAGAGTATAGATATTGTTAAAGAATCTGGTGCAAGAATTGGTAATTTTGGTATTGAAACCTTACACGATAAAGCTGGAAAAAAAGTTGGAAAAGGGTTAGGAAAGGAACGAATTTTAGATACTTTAGAACTCCTTAAAGAAAAATGGGAAAAAGATGTATTAGTACAAGCAAATTTTATTGCAGGACTTCCGTTTGAAACAAAAGAAAGCATCCAAGAAACTATCAATTGGTCAAACACCACAGATTTAATTTTTTCTTCAAACTGGCAACCGTTATGGATTACACCACCAAAGGATTTTGAAATTGTTACAGATGTTGCGTTAACTAAACTTTCAAAAGATCCCGATAAATGGGAAATTAATTGGATATCTCCAACTAATTGGATTAATAGTGCAGGGTTGACATTTGAAGAAGCTGAAAGAATGTCAAGTGAAGCCCGATCAAAAATGCCCTGGAATTCAATGAAAACTCGAGGAACTTTTGGGTGGACTGATTATAGCGATTTTCGAGCAGCAGGACTATCGCATATAGACATTGTCGACGGAAGTCGAAATAATCTTAATTTTGACAAAATACAAAATGCAGTTAATTTTATGAATGATAAAATTAATGAGCGAATACAAAAATGGTTAACAATTTCTATTTAAATAGCGTTGCTTATTATTGTTTTCTTAACATAAATACAACACATTAATGAAGAAATATAATGGATAGCACAGCAACCGATCTTTTTAATTTACTTGTAAGTCGTGACTATACAGTAAAAACACTAACCAGTCAAGGTAAGCCAGAAGTTAATCCTGGTGATGCTGAGATGTTTTCGTTTGACTTTGAAACATCTCAAAACAACTACGGAACTGTGGTTATTTTGTTAGATGACGAAGGTAATTTTGAAGTATATTATGGCGACAATGTTGGCAAGAACATGGAAGGCGATGATAAAGACAGTTGGTATGATTTTTTAAACCAACTAAAAACATTTGCCACACGTAACTTATTGACATTTACATTGAAGAATCTAAACAAGTTAAAGTACAGCATGCAGGGCATGGCTGCTATTAACGAGGGCTTATTTGAAGGCTGGAACGGAACCAAACGTACCAGCTACAACGATAAGCCGGGCACAACACGCTTAAAAATTGTTCATAGCCGCGAACTAGGTGAAGGTGAACAACGCTTCCGCAACATTGAAAAGTTATATGTTGAAAACACCGAAGGCGAACGCTTTAAATTACCATTTACTACACTAGTAGGTGGACGTGCAATGGCTCGTCACGTAGCAGAAGGTGGCACACCGTATGACGTGTTTGGACAACATATTACAGATATGGTTCGTGAAGCAAATATTTTAAGTAGATTTGTAAGAACAACAAAAACCATTACCGAAGATGATGCAGAACAATATGAAGTTGTTTCTGCTGGTCGTGATCGTTATCAAACTGTGCGCAGCAGATTAAAAAGCCTAGCAGGAAAACGTGGTTATAATGCATATAAAGAATCCTGGGATCCTGCTGTACTAGAACAAGATAGTGCTATTGTTGACGCATTACGTGGATCGTTTATAACAAAAACGGTACCAACACAGATTGAAGAAGCACTTCCATATATTGCACAAAACCTACAACCATCCCAATCCAAGGAACCAATCATGAAAGAATTTGATCAATTTGCCAATTGGGCAGAAAATGTAACCGAAGGCACCTGGGCTATTCCAGATAACGAAGCTAAAGTTAAAAAGTTAAAAGAAATTTTAGCAGAACCACTACCAGTCGGGGTTGACGCTATGAACGCCACTAATGTGTTATACGATATTATTGGCGACGACGAACTGTTTGATCGTTTGGGTGTACTAGCAGATCAAGACCCAGAAGCAGATGCACGCAGCGTAATTGGTGATTGGATTGAAGAATATAGCGATAGCTATCCTGGTTTAGAAGACCTAGCAGCTCGTGTGTTTGGCGACACTGATGCTGGCGAACTAGAGTTTGAAGAAGGATTGGACGAAGGTGATGTGATTCAGGGTAAGTTTGGTACCCAAAAAATGAACAAATACGGTATGAGTGCTGTTAAGACCGCACAAGGCTTCTTTGCATTATTGAATGGCAAAGTGGTTGCTGGTCCTTTTGACACTATTGACGAACTAAAAGCCTATCAAGAAGCGGAATTAAACAAAGAAACGGTTGGCGAGCAATTAGATATTGATACCGGCGAAGAACAACGCAAACAAGAGCGCGATCATATGCTAGAAATGAATGCATGGCGCAAACTAGCAGGCATGCAAGAAAAAGTATATGAAGATTTTACAGCGTTTCAAGAGCCTGTTGAAGAATCATATAGCGATTTAGATGATCCAAGCATGGGCGGACAAATTAAAAATCGCGAAGATTTTCTAGTTAAGAGCAAGCATCTGTATAACATGATGATGGATCCTAACCTAAAAGATTCAGAAAGCATGCAAGCAATTCAAAATGCAATTATCAAACTAGAAAAACAAGCACGTGAACTAGGCTTATTAGAAATGACCGAAGACGAACGTGCTGCTAAATTAGAACAAGATATTTTAGAAGATTGGGGTTCAAGTGATTGGTCTGCTGCTGTTAAAATGTTTAAAG
>Ga0196901_1001243_pt1 | contig 12929 bp, 4 predicted proteins | sample CB_VirMetaG_FD_169099 | JGI IMG/M metagenome (GOLD analysis project Ga0196901, IMG submission 169099) | Freshwater to marine saline gradient viral communities from Chesapeake Bay - CB_1504_1 Viral MetaG (v3) (version 3) | ecosystem: Environmental > Aquatic > Marine > Coastal | place: USA... | reverse complement strand
CAAGAAGATCCCGTCGATCTAGTAGTTAACTCTCATATAACTCTAGCCTCGCAAATTTCTCAAGTATTCTCTATGCCTGTAGGGACAGTATTTTCAGCCCTATCAACTTTTGACGGAATAGCAGCCTTCTTTAATAAGAGAAATACTTTTAGCGATATTGATAAGTTTAAGTTTGAAAAAACTGTTCTATTTCCATTAAATAAGTCTTTGGGGGATTTTCAGACCAGTGCTGAGTTTTCTCAATATATCAACTCAGATTTTATCCCATACCTAAACTCATCAAGATCTGACAAAGATTCAGTTGATGAATATTGTAATAAGCTAGGCTGGTTCTATTTATTAGCGACTAGCGGGGCTGCTGGTGATGTAGTTCAACCATCGTCTATTGTATCTGATTACTTTACAGATAACCTGTTCAATAAAAATGATTTAACTACCTACGACGCAATTAACGCACTTACAGAGTATCTATGGAAGAATGAGAAGGTCTATGTCCCAGACATATTCCTATCAGGCACAGGAGAGTATACTAGTGGGTATCAACAGTTAGAAAAACTTAAGACTCTAAACAGTATTATATACTCAAACTTATATTTAGACAGATTCGACACTTATGTTTCAGATGCTTTTGAAAACTATAAGCAATTACAACAATTATCAGTAAGATCAATAAGTAATGGTGCCTATGAGAGAATGATGAAGGCATTTTCTTTTGCCTTTGCAGACCAACAGGATGAGGCTAATCGTCTAGGCACTTTATATGATTTACAAGATTGTCCTGATGAGTATCTCCAAGAATTAGCTTATTTAATTGGTTGGAAGCTTGTAGGGTATGACAGAAATAAATGGAGAGTTCAGTTAGCTAACGCTCTCTCTATTTATAAGAAAGCAGGCACAAAACAAAGTATTCAAGCTGCTCTTAACAGCTTGTTCAGTGAGGATGGTATTGATTTTGATTCCCACATGACCGAACTATGGGAGTCTTACATACCATTTTTAATTTTATATGCTCTAGCTACTGAATCAACATTATTTAAAAACTTCTCTACACTATCAGTAGCTGACGCTGAAAGTTTAGGTATTGATAACTACGATTTTGATAACTTTGAGGATAATATCAGAGCAGGCGTAGATAATATCTTATTAAAATTATTTAAGAAACATCCTGAGTTATTTAAATTAGGGGCTGTCCCTTTCCCCCAAAACTCTGAAGATTTTGTCTTTAGATACAGAAATAAAGTTTACGAGATCCCACCATTTGAAGAGATCCCATACTACATCACTTCAGAGGTAACTGCTGATTTCTTAGACTCATTAGAAGAGTTTCTGTATTGCTATGGAGTCAATGAAGAATTTGCCAGAAAAGTCCGACAGTATATCCAAAGAAAAACTATAGATGATCATTCAGATTTTGCAATTGATAACTCTTGGTTGTTCTTCACCTCTTCATTAGAGATGCCACCTAACTGGGGTAGTTTAACTACTATTACAGAAAAGGATAAGGTTAAGTATTTATCTTTATGGAATGGAAAATCATCTCATTACTTATTAGAATTCAACGCAGATAGTTTCGATTTCTCTAAAGTTGATTATACTCCTGACTCTAAATATGCAATTATACAATCGGCTAGGTTAGCAGATGAGCTTTCTCCCGCACACGCGATCCCATTAACCAGAGCCTACCTAAGTGCCGTAGACGCCTACGATGACGCCAACACGTCATCGCTAGCAGAGATAGTTTACGATTATGCAGACTATCCTGCGTCTCTTAGCTCCATGTCTTTTGGGAACGTTGCTTTGAGCGGTCTGGATATCCTTCAAGGAAACTACCTAGAATTTAGTTCGCTCGGAAGAAGACTCACTCAATCAATTTATTCTCCATCAGCAGAGTTCGAGTCTGGGAGCATCAATGAAGGTGGGACCTTTAATACAAGTGCCCATGTGGTTGCCCCAAGAACCTCCCTAAGAAGAAGAAACCTGAAAAACGCTATTAACCTGTTTGGCTTCTATGACAGAACAGGCTTTAACCCACCAGTATTCAAGATAGGTAAAATACCAGGGTATACCTATCTTGAAGACTCAGAACTAATCACCAGAGGACTAATTCCATCTTCTATGGAGTTTAGGTCAACTGATTCCTCATGCAGTGGGCTAATGTCTTCTATTCCTGATGTCTATAAATTATGTTCTCCTAACCATGTAAATCCTTACTTTGGTTACTACTTAAGTTCTACAATTCCAGTAAGAGGAGAGCTACCTTACCAAACTGATCTTCAAGGATCTTCTATGTATGAGGATCGAGGATCTCTAGACCCTCTAATGTATTTGATCTATAAGATAGAAAGAAGGAAGGTAGAGGGACAGATTCAAAAAGAACTTCTAGAAGATCCTAGAACTTTTGCTGAAAATACTTATTGGTATAACTTCTCTGGGTCTGAAGCTAACCGAAGGATCTCTTGTGGTAATACTGCTTTAAGTTCTATCGACGGTTACTACAATTATTCATTTGGCAGAAAGCTGCACATGCTTTACCATCAGTATGTCACAGCTTTTAATTATCATCCACTAACAGCACAAAAATACTCTGAGACAGTTACTGACATAATCACTCACTGTTTTGGTAGTATTCTTAGGAACTCTGATTTTGAGTTGAGGGGAGACATTGCTAGAGATTTTAATTTATACACCTCTTCTCTCAATGATCCCAAACCTCTTACATTAAGATCTACAGTTTTCTTACAGAACTCAGAAGTTTATGATACAGTTACGCAATCAACCTCTGTTTACGGGATTGCGAAGAAAGCAGTAGCAGACTCAACGGTTGAGTTAGTAAATTCAAAACTTATAAAAGATGTAGATGTAGTTCACACGGCTAACTCTTCGACTAAGAACAGTTTTGAATTTTTAGATCTCCAAAACAATCAAGCAGGGTCATATGCTAAAAACAATACAATTGTAAAGCTAAAAAGCTTAGGCGGATTACCAAGGCTAAGATTCATTGTTGAAGGCTCAGACTTCACTGACGCATCAGGAATATTCAGAGCCGAGAACTTCTTGAGCCCTAATCACAAATTCAGCGTGACTATCAAAGGTTTAGCAGCATACGATACTGGAGAAAGCTCCGATGCTCAAATAGGTGTCTGGGTCCACACCGTAAGTAATTCAACTGGGCCTTTCGGCACTAGCTACCACTATAATCCTACGACCAGGGACTGGGACCCAGTATTCATAAAAGATATAACTATTGAAAATATATTAGAAAATTATACACAAGTTTTATCCTTTGATCAGAAGGATGTGACGGGTGTTATAACAAGATGTCTAGCCCCAGCCACAGATCTAGAAGGATCTTCTCTTACAACGATTGGAATTCCTAGTTATGCTAGTATAAAGACTGATCCTTTGGAGGTGTTCGAAGAACAGTATTTCTCAGAAGTGTCAGCCACCTTTAATACCATTTACGGGTGTAGAAGTGCCATGACTAGCTCTACTCATAATGTCGGACAGACATATGTTGTAGAAGTTTTTATGATTCCAAATCTAGACAACTATAATAAGTTTGTCCTCTTAGATAATATTAGTTTAAGAGATGATACTCTAAACGACTACACTAAGATAGATTTAGCCGGAGAGCCGATAGCTCCATTAAATTATTGGTTATGTGACCCAATTCAAATGGAGCTAACAGAGGAAGAAATCAGAACAATTATGAGATCATTCGCAGTCTTCTCAGGCAAAGATCGACCGACTGGCTTCCTCAGTAGAAGGTCAACCCAAACCTCAGCAGTCCATTATGATGAGGGTGGAAGTAGACTAAGTTACAGAGATTCCCCTGCATGGTATGGACCTACATTACATACTACTAAACAAATAACTAATATTAGTATACACTAAAAGGATTTAAAATGATTGGAGTAGTAGAAGTATACAAAGGTGATGAAAAGATAATTGAAGAGCCTAATATGACGATGGATCATTTAGGCAATCAAATTGCCTTTTGGATGTCTCTCCCTAGAGGATTCTCAGGGATAGAGACTGCTTCTGCTTTGTATGATTCGTCAAATTATACCGTTAGAGCAGCCAGCCTTGCGAAAGATGCTGATGGGTATAATCGACATGCTCACGCTGATCCTGTATCTAGTTTCATTGCGGCTGATGGTATTTTTAGAGTCTATTCTTACGAAGGAGACTCATCCACCAGCTATAGAACGGAAAAAGCCGCAAGCTTCTACGCGGCAGATTATCAGGGTGGTCCATCGAGTATTCAAACAAGATTTGCTGTATTGCCTGAAGATTCCAAACCGACTATGACAAGATTGGAATCTAAATCGACTAAAGTATTAGGTGTGCCTAGTAGTCTAGATTTAGGACATAATTTAAACTTAACTATCAGTGGAAACGCATACAAACCTGCTGGTTGCTACGCCCCAGCAGGAAATAGCACATTTTACGTTTGGAGTTCTATTCCAAATGTTAATGCCGCTGCTGGAATTACTAACCTAACAAATACCACAGGATTTAATTCAGCACAGGGTGTTACAGCAAAAGCTATTGATTCTAGAGGATTTATTAGAGTAACTCAAACTACTTTAGGTGAAGGGAAAACCAACGAGAGTAACCAGAGTTATTTTAATGGTTTACTAATATCTTACACAGGAGCACAAGGTTTATATAATAATTTTGAAGTAGCTCATGTTTTAGGTATAACTAAACCAGACTTCCTTTGCTTAAATTTCTTTGGAGGAGTATATACTATAGGATTATGGGGATTTGATGTCCAAAAGATGATTTCTAAAGGAATGTATCCTCCATACTCTCAATATGGCCTTGATGAGATAGATTATAAGTTATTTGCAAGAAAAACTTTTAATAGAGATCTAACCTATTATGAAGGAACTAGTCAGAATTTCTCAGAGATTCAGACACTAAAAATAAACTGGAAACTTAAGTTCGCATGAAAAATTTTATAGAAAATTTGAGTATTGATGGTCATCTACAGATCGCCAAGGTATTTCCTGATGGCGCTGAAGAGATTATCTTTGATGACCATAATATAATCGTTTCTGGTATGGGCGTAGGTTTGGCTCACTTATTCTCTTTGTCAGGCCCAGGTAATATACTTGAATATCAAATAGATCGCTTCCAAATAGGTATAGGCGGTTCTCAAGGCAGAGAAGTTGCCTCTACAAATGAATTAGCTTTACCTCTAAGCTCGCTTGAAGAGTATGGGGAGAACGCCTTGCTTTATGTATTAAATGGCTACCATGCTTATCAGGTAGACAATATAAGCGCAGGACAGGAATGGTTTGGCTATATACCACAACATAAAGTTAGCAGAGTGGGCGATAGTAGTGTTAGATACACTATCGTAATTGATAGAGATTGTGCTAATGATTTAACTACTTCTAGAGGGGCGGAATCTCCTATTAATGAGGTAGGACTGTTTATGAAGAATCCTATGGGCGATAAGAGCGGTGGACAAAATATAGACACCTCTATCCTTGTAGCTTATAGATATTTTAGTGGAATTGTTAAGACAAGTGATTTTGCTTTAGTTTTCAGATGGACAATTAATTGGTGATATTATGGCGGCAGCAAGTTATTTATATAATCTATTAAACAGAGCTGAAGTTAATGGCTCGCACAAATTATTATCTTGCTGGACTGAAGGAGTCACAAAGTTCACAGCAGGATCATTCTATAACTTTGAGCAAGATAACTTACCTCTGTATGATTTAGAGGAGAGAACTTACTTCAACTGGCAAAACGCAGGTTTTCCCTCAAACGAGCCTCACTCAATTCACCTGTTAGTATCAGCACACGCTCCAGAAGAATTAATAAACTGTAACTCTAATATCTTTACCACTCTCCAAGACGCTGTTGATGCCCTACCGAGGAATATCACTGTAAACACTAGAATTACTGTAGCTTCCTTCGGTGACTTGGGATCACTACGACTAGAAGGCATTACTGTAGACACAAACAAGAATTTAGAAATTGTTAACCTTAACGCTTTCGATAAGCCTGGAAACTACTTATTCGATACATCACTCCCGGCAAGCGGAACTAAGCCAGGAGAGTATGAAGCTATTGTCTCTTCCATAGTTGAGGTCAATGATCAAGCATCTTATGGATTATACAAAGGATTTTACTCTTCAGGATCAACTAACTTAGGAGCCGACGGCTTCGGCACTGGTGGATTAGCGAACTTTTTCCTCCGACCTGACGAGGGTGTCGCAGCAGGCTATAGACCTAGAGTAAAGAACTTTGATATTGATCCATATGTGTTCTCCTCAGTGCCAGGGACCTTAGACCCAAGGTGTGTCAGCGCATATACTTCATTTACAACAATAGTTCCTGGCAATGGTAGATTTAATAGTAAAGAGGTTGAGTTATCTAGACTTAGTGTAGGTTCCGTTGTCTTAAATCCATTAGGCGTTTCTCTATTTGATTATAGAGTTAATAATCTCGGAGCTAAAGTAACAGTTAGAGAAGAGACGGAAGATGCTATTGAATTATTTGATTTCTTTTTATATGATCCTAGCTCCTTTAATCAGATGACTGGACTAGCTAGCTTCAGAAGAAAGCAAGAAAATAATTGGAATAGTTATCAATCTTCTCCTCTTGATAATATTATTAAAACAACCTTGTATGGAAACTCCCTACAATTAGTCGAATTAAGTAACTGTAGTGGAAGAATTTGGCTTAGAGGATTCTACTTAAATGGTAAAAGTGCTCCTATCCCATTACCTATAGGTATAAAAGTTGATGGATGTCCAGAAGTTCAAATAGAATCATGTGCCATAAGTGATTATAATACATATGGATTATGTGTGGTAAACTCTAAGGTAACCATACATAGAAGTTTTTATGTGTATAGATGCTACGGAAAAGCTCCCAACTACACAGCATTATTTGGAAGTATAAACTCTACAAGAGTTGTCGATGTTTCTGGGAGATTGTCCAAGCCATGGACAACGAACATTAAATCTTTAGACGCCCCAGTAAATGATAACACAGCAGGTGTCTACGCTGTAAACAGCTTAATAGACTTTGCTGAGGATGAAGTTTTCAACCATAACCTTAGACTTACTGCCCCATTATTTGATCTGGACAATCCAGCCAATGTTAAGTTTAGACCAGGAAATCATAACTGTAGAATTATATCAAGATGTTCAACAGGTCTTAGATTAGAGAACTCAAGGCTATCAGGTGGTCAAGGACCTTTTATTGCAAACTATGCTAGTGAAGCAGCCAAATCATACAAAGATTATTTTTACATTGAAGGCAACGCAAACTATGGTATTCACCTAATCCATAGTTCCTTTAAATTCAATGGCGGTCTTCATGTGTTCCATAATACTAGAGGTCTAAGAGTAGAGAATAGTAAGATCGCTCTTGATACTTTTAAGGTTGATCATAACCATCTCTATGGTCTCAAACTAGATAATTCTCATTTTACCTATGGAGTAGTCCAACTATCTTCAGTAGAGCCCTTGTCTGATTTTACTGTAGACGTTCAAACCCAACTATACCCAAAGAGTAATCTTAATAAATTCTCTTACGTCTTTGAAGCTAATGGTCAACATATTCTTGCGAATAATTCAACTATTAAGCCGGGTCCTTTCTTAGATCCAAAACATTTATATTTTGGTCGATTCTTATTAGTGGATGCTCACGGTGTGAACGATCAAGGAGATTGTTTACCTGGAGTAATGATTGAGAACTCGGATTGTGAGTTTATTCATACAGTATCAATTAAGGGCAATTTAGCTGATAGAATTCTTGCAGGAGGTCACTTTAGTATTAAGGACGGCTCTACTGTTAAATTCTTAGGGACAGAAAACTGTATGACCTGTATGGTTTCTGATGGACTTCAAACATTTGCTTCTTTGAGGAAGTTTATTGGTGTATTGGTTGACGATCACTGCGATGTCTCCTTTAGAGGTCCAACAGCACTTTACGATGGAGCTGTTAACGTTTACGCTAAAAACAATAGCACAGTTAAATTCGAAGCACATAAAACAGATGATACTAATTTAGACATCAGCGGCTTTAACTTAGAGAACCCTAGAAACCATACGATGGTTGAAGTAAAAGCAATGAGAAGCTGCCTAGTTGCTGATAATAACTCTAACATTATTATGGAAGACCTCGGTGACTATGCTTCTTATTGGGATGCAGCAGAGGGCTATCTAGATTCTACTAACTACGATACAACAAACAAAGCTATTTACACGTCAGCAGGGTTCTTCCAGTTCTACCCAAGCCCAAATGCAGATATCAATGTTTATACTGATACAAGATATGCAACGGCACTAACTGAAAGAGGAGAATCAGTTATCTATAACGGCTCTCCTGGTAATTTCTGGTGGGGATTCGATAAGATAACTTATCAAAATGATCCTTATGAGTTCTCTGCTGTGACTAACGGTGGTCTTTGTGTGAAGGCTCAAAACAACTCGAACGTAAGAGTTAAAAACGTTCACTTCCCTTGTGGCTGGTGGAATACCAGTGGGATTATCTATGATGCTTTTGATACAACGGATGAAGGAAATTTCTGCACTAAACTATTTATTTGGAACATTTCAAATAATTCTACACTCCACGCAGATCACTTAACGGTGAGTTCATTGTATCCAAAAGATGCAGGATACTTTGGACCTTCCTCCATATGGCTATCAGCCGGAGCTTTACCAGCGTATGGAGCACCTTCGGCAACTCCGGACACATCATCTTTATCGGTTCTAGACTTCTTTGGTTATGGGGCCGCTGATCTTTGGCCCCTAAAAGATGGGACCGTAACAAGATATGGTTTTGCTACACCCCAAAACCAAGGACCGTTTAGACTTTATGTTGGTGTAGATTCAGCAGTAAATCAGTTAATACATGAAACAGATCTTGGATATGTTACCCAAATATTTGCTCAAGGCTATAATACGTCAGGGTTCTTATCATCAGTAGATTCTGCTAGTGCTGTTTATGGCAAGTTAATAAGAGAAACAGAAACATCTTCAATTGCTGTTTCAGGTTTCTATTATGCAAATGAATTTGTTAAGTGCGATCCTAATAGTATTCTACTTGATGAGTCTGCTGCAAATACGTTCGCGAATGCTAAGAATGGTGCGATGGGAACGTCTAATCGACCTCAAATATGTTCTATCTACTCAGCTAGGACAGACGCTACAGGCGAAGGTAAAGCATCCTCGTCCGACCGTAAGGGATCAGGATTTAGAAGTCCGAACATTTTCGATATAACTCAAGAAAACTAAAATGGCTACATCTCAAAATGAATTTTCTTTCTTTACAGGACCTTATAGATTCACTGATCCTGTTCGTTATTTTACTTCTACCGATCCGTATTATTGGGAAGTAGATAACATCCCACTTAAGCAGCTTCAAGAAAATGATTTATGGCTTAAAGATCAGATAGAACAAGGATTTAAGAACTTTCGTGTTAGTTTTGATAGACAAGACTTCAATGAGCTAAAGCCTTACAGTGATGGCGAAGACAATGTAGTAAAAGTAAAACCGGGTTTATTCTCATCAAGAATAAACTATGTTGATACAAATAATAGACTACAGGCAATCACAAGACTTATGGGTGAAGTTTTCGATGATCCAAATAAATGGAGATTCGCCACTCTAGCTGATGCTACCGTAAAAAGTAATGTAGATGACATTACGGGGACCGATGGAGATCAAGCTCCTTACTTAAACGGTTTAATTGAAAGAAACTTTACTTGGATGGTCAGAGATCTTTATTCAGTATTCCCTGACAGAGCTTCAGCAGGAAACTTTACCATTCAATCACCTCTACACTCAATGTTTTTCTGGCCTCAGGCAAGCTACACCAACAATGAGTGGGTATCGGACGAGTCTAAGACAAGACCAGATTTAGGATTTAGAAGAAGCCCTATCTTAGAGAACGTAATTACTAAGTTCTGGAGAGGGGTATTCCGTCTCGCTATCGTAGATGTCCCAGAAGAACTATCCATTGAGATTCCCCCATTCTTAGCATCAGATTTTGATTATCTTGACGAAGATGGAAATCTACAAACTCAAGAGGCTGAATTAAGAGTAGACTTACTATTCCTTTATGCAAAGCCCGTGGATACTAGTGGTGTGAAGGTTAGAGGAAACACAGCAACCACAACTAGAACTCTTACATCACCACAACTTGGCCTAATCAGAGGCGCAGGAGTTGTTCTTAGAAAGACAGGATCTAATGCAGGAAACTTTGGATCAGAGAATAGCACATTATCACTAGACAGTGAAGGTAACTTTAAGATCCTTGCCTCGCCCGCAGACTCCAGTGGAGTTAATAATGGCTTTGCTTCAAGAGAAGTAAAAGCTACGTTTCCCGCGCCAGACGACCTGATAAACGTTGCACCTTTAATTCTTGACAGTCTACAAGCTAGTGATCATAGACTTGTTGGTCAAACAGGGCTGCCTATTGCTTACATTGTCGTTAGGAAAGAGGCTAGCTTAAATGAGTTTGGTGAAACTGTTATTACAAATTCAGATATTATTGACATTAGACCTTTCTTCAGGACAGCCGAACTAACTTATAATGAAAGAGCTGGGTTAGCTGCTGCCTTCCCTCAAGCATCAATTGCAAATCCTGTAGTCACTGATTTAAGATTGAAGAACGTTTCAATTGAGATCGGAAAGGAAGTAGATGCTGTAGAGGCTAGGACTAGAAGTTTTGTTCAAGACAGTGTTTTAAGAAGAGCTAGAGTTGTTGGTGGTGGTATCATTCAAGGCGGTGGAAAGTTTGGTCCTGAAGGTGCAATTCGGGACTTACTGTCTAGGCAAGGATTTACTACGTCACAAGCATCCTACGATGAATTCAGAAGAATTCATAACTATCCAACACAATCAGCCACTCCATTTAGACCTGATTGGGATGTCGCTCCCTGGGTTCCTGCAACAGCTCAAAAAGACTACCCAAATGATTGTGTTCATTTACATGTTCACAACTTAACGGCAGGCGCAACACCTAACGAACTTTTTGATTATGTTGGTAAATGCTCTACAACTTATAATGGTGGAAAACTAGAGCAGATGATGACTCCTACTGCTATTTTCTACTGTAAGAAAACTGTTAGACTTGATAGATCTCAAGTAGATTGGATGGATCACTATTCGGTGGATGCTCACTTAGTAAACTGTGTTCCATTAAGTCATCAATCTCAACTAAGTGATTTTGAAGGTTACGGAAAAACTCAAACTTATGCAGGAGCATCTAATATTTGGATTGAGTATGGTTATGATAAATTCACAATATACTGTGCTTGGGTAGGTATGCAAAACATATTCTTAAATGATGGTCCAATGAATAAAGCAGTAGAACGTAGACACGCGCTGACGACAGCCACTCTTAGGCGATGGGGAGATTACTTTGATGATCCCAACCAAGAATATGGTTACGGAAGAATCCCAAACAGCACTGAAACAAAATATGCAGAGATTACTACTAATAATGGTTTATTAGGAGTTAGGGATGACCCTTACGTCACGGCAGGATTTACAGTTATTACTGAAGGATTATCAGTAAAAAACGCTCTCAATCTTCAAACAGCAGGCATTTGTATCTACCCAACAATTAAGTTTACTGTAACTGGGTTCCCTGGCAACTGGAACGGTTTAGCTAGAAATATGAATAACTCTTCTGCAACAATTACCTTGAGATAAGTTATGACTGAAGTTGGGCAAAGGAACCTGTTCGGATGCGGGGAGTATATCCCGGGGACAATATTCCTTGCTCCAGCAGTCCCACTTCCTCCTATTCCTAAGATTATAATTCCTAAGAATAGGAGGACAGGAACATCCCCACCACTTCCTGGAGGGAACACTGATCCCCCTACTTGGACGCGCGAGGACCCAGTAAACCCTAATATCCAAAGAGGCCCAGGAGCAGGAGGCAACCTACCTCCAGGCCCTCCTGTAACTATTCCACCTCCGCCACCACCAATAATAGGCGTTGGCCCAGCAACTCCCGGACCTGGAGGTCCGGGTCCCGGAGGGGGCGGCGGTGGTAATAATGGTGGAGGAGGAGGTGTTTTGGGGCCTACTACGCCAAGTGGCCGAGTATCGACACCAGGAGCCGTTGGACCTGCTACACCTGGACCGTCAACTCCCGGTCCAGGAGGACTAGGACCAGCAACTCCGGGACCGCCCACACCACCAAATTTAGGTCCGGTCGGTCCAATAAGAGGTCCTTCAACACCTGGACCTGTTGGCCCAGCTACCCCAGGACCCGGAGGTGGAGGCGGTGGTAGAGGGAGGCAAGAGGAGGAAGAGGAAAATCCATTTAGATTTGAACAAGATCCTCCTAATATAACAATACAACCTAGAAGATTAGAGGATATAGGTTCAGGGGGTAGTCGTCCTGATGATCCAATATTTAGTGAAGTTACTCAGATATTGCGATTGCAAGACAGTCCTTTTACTTCAAGAGACGCTATCCATAACGCACAAGCTTTATCTGAATACAATAGATTTGTAGAAGAATACTACAGTAATAACCCGCAAGACTCACAAACAGGCGGAGGTATCCAAGAATCAAATAATTTTGCAGCTCCAGGATCGACTAATTATTATGATTTAGGTAGAGATACTGAGTCTTCCTTCTTCTCAAATTCTTTCTCAAGAAATAGTAATACTCTTTATGACCCTGTAAAGAATATTATGAATCATAAAGATACGGCTATTACTTACGTCAATAACACAAAATACTTAGGAATTTTTAAAGATAGAATAGCTTCAGAAGTAGCGTATTTATTAAATGAATCTCTTAGCCCTTCAAACTATGAAGAAAGATTTATAACAGGATTAACTGAAATTAAATTAATGCTAAGTGTTAATGATTTACTTCTTGAGGCATTTGATAGAATTGTAGATGCTAATGGCGTATCTGTTGGAAG
>Ga0196901_1001242_pt1 | contig 12932 bp, 30 predicted proteins | sample CB_VirMetaG_FD_169099 | JGI IMG/M metagenome (GOLD analysis project Ga0196901, IMG submission 169099) | Freshwater to marine saline gradient viral communities from Chesapeake Bay - CB_1504_1 Viral MetaG (v3) (version 3) | ecosystem: Environmental > Aquatic > Marine > Coastal | place: USA... | reverse complement strand
GGGGTTGGGGGGTTAGTATAAGGCATCGCAACCCAATTAGATACCCTATTCTTAGAACTATTTGATCTATTCTTATGACTAAATAGCATAAGCGCGCCCCATCATACAATCGGGGGCCAGTCAATAGCCTATACACAATCTTTACAATCACCCTACCATAGGGCCCGCCTATCGGTATCATAGTCTAAGCCTATTGCCTAGCAAGTACCGTGCCAAGCCGTACCATATAACCAGATCGCATAAGGGTATAACTAAAAGGAATAAGCTATATTAGTGTTTGGTGATATAACCAAATCATATGATGCCTATAACTAAATGATATAAGGGTATTTATGCAAGTATCATGCCACTATAAACTATAGGCAAAAAAAAGCCCCACAATAAGTAGGGTCAATTTATTGACGCGCGTATGTTATATTGTTTCATGGTTCTCAGCTATATTGTCAATAGTTTGACAGCTTGGGTCGAATTGTGCCGCCTTAAAAGTTTAATTTATCGTGCTACGAAAAAGCATATTTTAAACTATTGTTTACACCCACCCCATTAGGTATAAGTAAAACGGGGCCGCTATCATTGCACCTGTAAGTAAGCTTAAGATGCCATCCTTTAAAATTGTCATAATCCGAGCCTCTTTAAATTAATTCCAAGCTACTTATATTTTTCACCTTGCCCGATTCATTATTCGAATAGTAAACGCCATTATATGTTTGGCGTTTGGAACCAGTACGCGTCATATTATTTGATGGCGTCAAACCATCGATAGAATCGACACTAATGATTTCTACTCTTTTAGCGCTTAAATAGTTAGCGCCAGCTACAATAGTGACCGAGCGCCAGCCCGCTGCGGTTAATACACTAGAATTATATTTGACAGTTACAGTTAACATTAGAAAATACCTTATAAGTTTTATAGTTGACCGGTATAAATACCGGCGATAATTAACAGTAGAATAAAACAGGACAACCATAGTCCTACCGAGACGAATACAGTACAAAAAAACAGAAGCATAATAATTAGTTTCATCCTATGGCGATAATGTTAGCCTTAGAATATTTTTTAATGTATCTTCCCTTTAGTGTTCCGTGAACATTGATGGCTATGTTTGGTTTATCGCCTATACCGTTACATAATCCACAATCAATGCATTGAACACCCTCGCTATCGGCCAAACATTCAATCTCGTTTTCTAGGAATGGTGAATCCGGTGTTTTCACTCTAAAGGTACGATAATTTTTGCCATGGGATTTTAGCGCCGCTTTAGGAGTATCTGCAGAGACCATGCATGATTCTAAAATTCTATCGTTAAAATTTGGATGCATAAGCTGGTGACTGTAACCCGTAGTTATTGATGCTAAAGCCTTTAAGTCATTCCATATTTGGAATGGTGCTGCCGCCGGGTCCCCATATGATCCAAATCGCATTGCGCGACCTTTCAAATATTTATCGTGCTCTGAAGTTTTATTTGGGTATGATCCTCGCTTATAAGCCTTATAAACCGATAAAACGGATTGTCCTATGTTTACATAACAGCCCCCGCCTAGGCTTTGACGGTGGACACAAGCGCCGCAGATTGATGCATCCAGCTTTTGCTTTGAAGCGGTAACCGGGTCAACGTCCGAACGAATAATAAAGTACTGGATCATATTGCCAGTTTTTTTGTTATTGCTTTTTAATACGCCAATAACTGTGATCGGTTGACCGTCCAAAACCGAAGGGCCTTCGTAAAATATTATTCCGTTTGGTTTTATCATATTATTTAATCCTGTTAGTTAGTTAATTTATGGCCGAATTGTATCGGCCATGTATCCAAAAGTCTATTTAATTTCTTTAATATCTTTAACTAATAACTTTAAAGATATTTGAAAGAATTGTTTTTCCGTTACGTCCTGCTTATTTAGCATATGCGATAACCAAACAAATTGATGGGATAAAGGTATAAATTCTATATTTTCCGCTAGTGATTTTAAAGCAATAGCTGCCGCTTCAAAATCATTATTATTTTCAAGGTTATCTGATATTAATTCTAAAGCGCTTATTTGAGTATTTGATAATTCTACTTTTAACATAGTTATTTAATCCTGTTTTTTTAGTGATATATGGCGATTGCTATATATTAGTAAAAAAACGGTATTCTATATATTTTTAAAGAACGCGTAACCGGCCAGCAGTACACTATATATAATGCATTCCGTGTGCCAGCTTTAAAAAACCCTTTAAAATCAATAACTTACGACAAAACCTGTATACATATACAGTAGTTTTAAAGTGTTACCTGTTACCGTCGGTAACGCTATTCTGTTACCTTGTTACTACCGGTAACACTGTCAATTAATAACGTGTTTTTTTAGTGTTTTTTGGATAGTTGGCACACTTTTTGGCGTCCTTACTCCTTATACGTAGCAAAAAAACACTAAAAACAGCAAGGTTTAACGAACGGCACTAGGGTAGTGCACTAGGCAAGGGTAGCCACTAAAAGCTCTTAGAACGCCTAACAGGAATTGCAAGGAATATTTTAGATCAAAAAAGCATATTAAAATCACGTTTAATAACTGTCAAAAAAGTTATAAAAAACCGTTTCAATATAGCTAAAAAGTATTGGACTTCTGGATTTTTTTCGGATTATTTTCTGACAGAAAATAATAATTTTTTGACAGAAAATATTAATTTTTGACAAAATGGAATGTTTTTACATTTATAGAAAGTTGCTTTTCCTTTAAAAAACTGCTTTTCCTTTAAATTTTTACAAATCTGCTTTTCCTTTAAAAAAGTACTTTTCCTTTAAAATTATAGAAAGTTACTTTTCCTTTAAAATTATAGAAAGTTACTTTTCCTTTAAAAAACTACTTTTCCTTTAAAATTTACGCCAACTATTTATTCGTACCTCACTTATAATATCGAGCCTTTATCATGTCAACATAATCACCCTGACTGATCACACGACCCTTCATCTTATACCAGTTTGGCTTCTCACTGATACGCTGCAATATACGATCGCAATTGATGACATGATCCGCATCACAAGCAGACCAATCATTGCCAAATGAAGGTCGGTCAAAGTGTACGTCAAACGATACATCTCTATCACTAGGTGTGATGCTGTAACCGCGATCATAAAGCTCTTCAATCAGTTGATTGTATCGATTGGATAGGAACTTACCTTTGTTATAAAAGAATAGGACGTGGCCTTTATTGAGGGTGTAGTGCTTTGGTATTCTTGACAGCAGGTTATTGCCACCACTCTTACCAGCAAGTGATCGTCGCAGTGCAGAGCTAACCATAGGCAGCTCACGATACTCTGCCATCAAATGCTGGTCTGCCAATAGCTTTACATCAATAGTGTTTATACGTGTCATGCGATCTCCTAGTGGGCTTATCAATCTATGGGCATATACTATCAGCGTGATGAGCTATATGTCAACGACAATAATGTCGTCGACATAATACTTTTACTCTTCCCGCTTTGCGATCTCTCGTTCCAGATACCATACTGCCTTTTTCAAGTCTTCAATAGCATCATGCTTTTCATCACATCGTAAGATGTATTTGATGGCATTACCAAGGCAGAAACCCATGTGCTCGGTTATCTGTATCACCTCAACACCACTAGGATGTGACGTGTAGTGAGAAGGGTGGTTAACATTGTCTTCCGCAGCCCATACGTTGGCGCAGACAAGCTCCAGCCACGCAGCCTTGGCGTATATCAACTTAGTACACTCAAGGTTCGTAAGGCTTGTTATAGGCATGTCATTGAGCCAATCGATAGGCCCCACTTCACTAAAGAAGTCATCACGATGCTTACTGGAATTGAATGCTGAATTGTAGATCTGACCCAAACCAGACATCTCTAAGTAATTGCAAAACATTTCTAATGTTGTGTCTTTCATTATCTTTTCCTTAGTTAATTAAACTATCCACCCAGCAGCTTTCCTGTAAGCCTGTGCGTCATCTTTAGTCTCAAACACTAGACCAGCATCAAAGTACCGGACTATGCCAACAGGATGAACAGGAGACGGGTACATGATGTTTGCGATCCACACAATGTCATTATACCCAGAACCCGTCCATTTTAACGGTGCATTTATCTGTACACCGTTGAATATTACTTTTTTATCTTCTTCATTCATATACATACACCAAGCTACTTAAAAGGATTAACCCATGTATTATACTGTCTTTCTGTCAAAAAACAATCATTGTACAGGTTTTTTGTGTAGTTATCCCACGCCTCAATCAGCGTGTCCTTTGTCACTGTATTGCCACTGCCAATCTTATACGCTTCAATCTCTTCCTTGAAGATGCCTATTGCTGATTTCTTTGAGAGTCTCATTTATAGTTACTCTTTATGGGTTAAGCCTCCATTGCAAGGAGGCGGGAATCAATGTCAAGAATTATCGCGGGTAATGAACAGGGCGCTCATATAAGCCACTGTCTGAGCGATACAAGCAAACCTGTCGACCATTGCGAGAGCCATCTTCAAACGTGTAACGCAGCGCTTCTCCGTAGCTCATAGAGCCTGTTGAAGTCCAGCTTGATATAAGACCTTCCGACTCTAGTGCTGCGTTTAATGTTTCAAACCAGTTTTGCTTATTCATGATGCTTTCCTCTTGCTTTGTTGAAGTTGACCCATATTAAGCCCAGCAAAGCACCATGTCAACACTTATTTAAAAACCCTACAGGTTTTATTCCATTACTGAACTGTAATCCATATCAGAGAAAACCTTTGGCAAGTTATACCATTCGTGCCACATTTCTTGTGAGAAGTTTAGACTGTCGCCATCTTCATCAACCAACTCAGCACCTTCGATCTGCAATGCATCACTGTCCAGCATCTCCATATAGAAAGAGTCTTTGTCATCCTGATCATAAGACCATGACTCTGTGTATCGGATCTTAATATCACCATTGACCGCTAACACTTCACCTTCACCAAATACTTGCATGATCTCTTCATGGGTGGAGTAATCATCACAGAATATCTCTTGCATTCTGGGTGCTACGTCAAACACCTGAACTGTTTTAGTTACAGTCCAAAGCTCTGTGTTTTGCAGCATTTCAAGAGCTTCAGTTAATGTCAGCTTAATCATATTAAGACTCCAATGTTGATTTGGTTTTGATGGATATGGCATGCCATTTGAGCTTGGCGAGCTTAACGCTTAGTAGCACTGCTGACTTGCTTGGCTTGATGCCAAACTCGTCAAGCGAGTGCTCAAGAGCTGCTTGAGTAGCAGGGCCCCAAGAGCATGCCATTTCATAAGAGCTTAGGGCCGTCTCGGCCATCTCTTCGATCTGTGCATCTGTTAAGTAAGTCATTGTATTTCTCCGCTGTTTCGTTTCAATACAGTGATAGTACGGGCACCCAGTTACGAGTGCAAGCATTATTTTACTTTTATTAATCCAATCTGCTTCCTGCATCCGCTTCAAACCCGTGACGCTTCAGCACTTTTGAATAAGCCAATGCACCTTCATATAAGATGTCAATGCTTTGAACTGGGAAATTACTAGGATTCCACACTTCAAATGATCTACGATAGTTTTGCTTGACACCAGCCATCTTCATGGTGCGACCCATCTTTGTATTACCCTTGATTTTATAACCATCAAACCCAGTTATAGTCACCCAAGCAAATCCGCACATGCCACCGTCTTTACTGTTAAAATTATTTCGGTACATATTGCCAGCAGCTTCATAAGCTGCGTGCTCTGCTTCGTCTAATATAATTTCAACCTGTTCTTTAGTTAAGCTTGTCATGTCTCATTCCTCTTGTCTTTTTGAAAGTAAGTAAATCATACTTCTGCCATAAAAAGAACGCAAGCATTATTTTCTTATTTCTCCAGCTCTTTATCATATTCAGACTGCAATTCGCTGCACAGGTCGTAAGAGTCATCCCACTTAGCTTTAGCCTCACACCAATCATTGTAAGCATCACCCCGCGTATCGTCAGGGCGCATAACACCCCAAGCTAAATCCATCTCATCGTATGCTTCATTTGACGCAGCGTAAGCATTGTTTAGCTTAATCTTTAAGTCTTTAAGCTTAGTCATCATTCAATCCTCTTTGTTTAGTCTGAAATACTCGCCCATATACAGATCGTGAGCTGTTCTCCACGCCTCCCAAGCCACCTGCCACGCTTCGGTACAGTCATCGTCAACTGCCTTGTGACGAGCCTCTACGGCCTCATCAACCGCTAACTTTAACTCTTCTAATTTAGTCATCGCTCATTAATGTCCCTTTTCCTCACATAAAACTTATGGTGGCCTTGAATCAGTATTGGTACTAAGTCATGCCATCCCGGCTCAACATCCAAGTTGTGATAGTTAAGCACCAGCGAAGAGTATTTCATTTTGATATGGAAGTCAAACTCAACATACGCAACAGCAATCAAGTATGAGATCTCATAAGCCTCTCTGTTATAGGGGTGATCTGTATTGCCATCGTTTGTCCAGCTAAACTGACTGCGATCTCTCACGACCTCGCAGAGCGTGTCAGGGAAGCCGGGGTGCCTCATTCTGTTCATTGTGACCTGAGCTACCAACTTTCGCCCTAATATACCCTCACCCCTTGACTCGTGATAGATGTTTAGGGCTAGACATTCCATCTCTGTAAGCTCTGAAGATGAGACATCTCTAATGTAGTGATCTGGCACATCAATTACATCAGTCCAGTCATACCCGAACGATGCCGTTGACACCAAGGTCAGCGCTAACAGCAGCTTATTTATCATACAGACCTCGATCTATATCAATAATGATCGGCTGAACAGGATCATCACCCAGCAGATAGAATACAGCACACGCCTGATCTTCAGTTATGACGGGCATCTCAAGATTAAACCGGCGAGCTATTGCCATTGACCGATAGTTTGCACTGCGTGACTGTCGATACTCAAATAAGTAGCCAGTAATGTCATCAATTAAAGCTTTCATATTATTTCTCCATCTTAGCGAATGATTCTGACAATGGTACGCCAGCGTTTAACACAATGCAATCAATAATTGGTACACCATATCGTAAAGCTATCCTAGCAGCTTCCTTTTTAACTAACCAATATGGTGATGGTGGCACGACTTCGTAATACTCAGGCCCAGTGAACCCAGACTCATGCACAGACTCACCACGTAGGACGTATACACCTGCAGCACTTGCCATGCCGTCGTCCTCTTCGTGTATTTCTATAGACCTAAGTATCTTCATAGTAATCTCCTATTGGGTGGAGCAGCATTATTCGGCTGCTTTTTCAGATCCAGATGCTCGGATCGACAAGACGCGCTCATTAGAGAAGCACTTGTAAGACTCATCCTTACCCCAGACACCAACTAGGTCAGCTTTGCCAGCGATAGTAGAGACACCACCACGCAGGTGCTTCTTAACTCCGAAGCGTACACCAGAGAAGGTGCGCTCAGTGTCGTCTTTCTTGATGAAGGTTACAGAGAACATCTTGCCAGACTTACGTAGCGGGGCGAGGATTTCGTTTACTTCGTTAGAGTTCATTGTTTTCATGTGCTTCTCCTGATGTGCTGTGTTGTTTCGATAGGGGAATAATGCCATGCTCCTAATGGCAATGCAACACTTTATTTAACTTTATTTTAGGCAACAAAAAAGGGGCCTAAGCCCCTTTGCATTAGATCTTTTTCTTACTTCTTATCAGCGTTCATCATCTTATGAAACAGGTCTGTAGCGCTCTCTGAGACGGTTACAACAGTCTCCTGCTCAACTACCTGCTTGTCAGTCCAGCCGATATGGGGACGGTTGAGGATGTTGTATTTTAGTGCGTTGAAGTTACTGAATTGATTAATAACGTCAGGGTCACCAAGCGCATAGGCTCGGGCAAGGTCAGTCCAGAACAGTGAGGATTCCATTCGGAACTCCTTTACTGCCTGCTTAAATTCTGGCTCTTCATCTCTGAATCGCTCAAATAAGCTCTGTGAGATCCCAAGGGCTTTATGTATAGACAATTGTGTTTTACCCTGAGATCCAAGGGACACAATAGTCTCATACCATCCCTCTGGTAGCTCTCCAATTGTTTTCTTAGGTCGCATCTTAAAGCTCTTTTTATACCATTTACCCAATTATAACATAAAGTGATCAATGTAATCAGCAGCAGCTTTATCAGCATGTCGCTCAAGATTAAGCCCAGCTTCAATATCACTAGCCATCTCAAGATCGCAATCGTCAACTAACCAGTCATGAAAAGACAAACCGATAAGCTCCTCGCACTCACTCACATACTCATCAATGGCATTCCAGTCATTGTTAAGAATAAAGTGTGCAAAGTGGTTCTCAAGCCACTCTATTCGTTCGTCAAAAGGTAATGTTTTCATGGTTACTGCCTCTGTGCGTGTTTTGTGAGGCCATTATCTCCACTACCAACTGCCTTGTCAACAGTTAATAGTGAAGTTTATTGCTTAGGCTTTAATCTTGACGAATGGAATACCCTTAACGGTCTTCACATACTGGGGCTCACCATCGACATTCATAATCTGGTAAGCAGGCTCACACCCCTTATAGACTGAATCGCCAATACTAAACTCAGGCAGGTATTTATCATCGACGGTCTGCTGTGAAATGTGGTTCATATATTATCCTCTCTTTGATTTAATTTTATTGAAGTTTTCTAGTGAAAAGAATTGATCAGTGTAAGCCGTAACGATTGGCTCAAAGTCTAAATTCCTTCTGTCGTGCATTGCTATAGCTACAAACAAATCTACATCAAGATAGTTAGAGTATAGCCAAGGCAGGAAATCAACAGCTATCTTGTCATCCATCAAGTACCAACTACACAATGAATCTAGTTTTACAAAGCTGAAGTTTGAGAAGCACTTTACCAGCTCGCTTCCTGCTACCATCTTCCACTCTTCATACTCTTTATTGAAATCATCGCTCATCTTTTTACCCCTTTTAGTAACTCAAGAATTTCTGCTTGAGATTGTTTCATAAATAAAACCAACTCTTTTAAGTCTGAGTATTCATTCAACCCAGTCATTAAATTGTCGCTCGTGATTTTATTTATCACCTGCTTTATGGTCGGGTAGTAAGAGTCTGAATACGATACAAACTCCTCACCTGTATCCTTGCGTGTACCCTTGGATGCCGTACCCAATATGAACTGATATTTATCAGATGATAGTCGGTACTTATCACCAATTTCAATCATGCTTTTCCTCCTCGTCTAATTTAATCCATCCAATCACGGCACCCAATGGAGTGATGCCAGCGATGCGAACTATTTCAGCTTTATATGGAGACGCAAAGTCTAGCTGCGTTAACTTGTATAAGTTAAGACACCATCCTACTGCGGCAGTTAAATAAATAATTAAAAAAATTAATCCTAAAAATTTCATATTCATATTTATTTCCTTTTGTTTCCGATGAGTTTATTTTTTTTACTAAATAGTTTTTTGGATAAAATTTTATTACTGTAAACATTTTGTGGATTTAATTTGCTATCTTTTTCCAGCGCCTTGCAATATAAGTCTATAAAATAAGGGTAAAACGGAGAAATACACAAAGTTAAAATTAAAGTGAATGGCAAAGAAATTAATAATAAACAAATAATAAATAATATTAAAACAAGACTTAAAATTAATTTCATCATTATTCAGCACCAACAAAATCATTTGATTCTTTTATTTTAGAATTTAAATCTAAGTTATGGCAATACACTGGCCCCAATTCTTCAGAGTTATATATGTACATAACCTGACCTCTGTACTGGAAACTAAACCACGTCCCGTTACGATCGTGTGAGACGTGGCAGTAAAGCCCAAGCCCGGTCAAGGCGTTGTTAAACTTTATTGCCTTTTCCTTAAATTCTTGAGCGTTCATTTAAATACCTCTTAGGCTTTCCAGTTTGACTTCTTTAAATCCTTCACTGTGCAATTGGTTTCGTTTGTTTCTCACTTCAGAGAACACCCAGTCACCGTCAAGCTCACTGTAGGTATCAATATGCAACTTATCGTTGACTCGACTCACGAAGATAAAATTATTGTGAGCCACCGGTTCGGAACTTTTTGCTTCAAAGAACTCATACGTTTTAATTTTACTCATGTCAATCCTCCTTGTATTCCTTGCAGCTAAAGTCTCGGGGAACAAGTATACCCCTGCACATTACACCACGCTTTTTGCTTTCAGGCTTTGAATCCTTGAAGTACATACTGTAATCTTTTACTTCAAGTAACTCAATCAGAGTTTCCTCGTGCGTTTCTATCCTGCCAAGTCTGCACGCAACCTGCTTTGGTCTGTTTGAGTTTACCAACTTTCGAGCGTTAGAGCAATTCTCACATGCTTTACTCAACTTTATTACCTCCAGTGTTAATCATTGTTTAATAAAAAATCCACTAATCATTTCTGACTAATGGATTCTATACTTAATAATTAACAATGTCAAATCTCTCTGATTACTTATCCTGCTTATTATAAAGCTCGTACAGCACTCTTACCTTTTCCTTTAAAGTTTCGATGTCTGCATAGCTTTTTGCTAGCCAAAATATCAAGCCAACAAACCCGGCTAACATTGGCCATAACGCAGAAACTAATTCAATAAAGCTGTAACCGTCCATTCAGGGGCCTTTAATATATTGCATAAGCTCCTGAAAGTATTAATTGGTGCGCCTAGCAGGACTCGAACCTGCAACCACTCCCTTAGAAGGGGAGTGCTCTATCCAGTTGAGCTATAGACGCTCATCCTTTGTAAATTAGGTGGGCCTTCCCGGACTCGAACCGGGGCCATTACGTTTATCGGTCGTATGCTCTAACCAACTGAGCTAAAGGCCCTTACGAATCTACGAGAGAGATAGTACAGCAATAACTACCTATGTCAAGTAATTATATCATATGGTTTGTCAATATTAGGTTTTTATCGTCCGTTTCTCTTAGCTGCGTCTTTTTCTTTTTGGAATTCAACAGCGCAAGAGTAGTCGTATTCTACGTCAGCTGGGCAGAACTTGCCAGCATCTACCGGTGCTTGACAGAAAGCACAGAAGCCCGTAGCCAGCATTTCATCGTTATGCTGATCTATCTTATGCCTATACAGCGCTAACTTGAGATCATTCTCAGTATTGATCGCTGCAATATCGGCATCATCACCCGATCTAGGGTAGTGACTTAGGTTCAAATCTTTCATATAGCTATTCTATAGTTGAAACATGTAAACATTTTATCACATATAAAAAAACCCACTATAAAGTGGGTTTGTTATGGTTTGTAACCGTTAGCCTTCGCAGGCTAAACAATCACCAGTGCTTCCTGTTGCACCCCGCATGGATCGCTGATAGTAAGCTCCTTTAATGTAATCATCGAGCAGTATTGCCTTAATGACGCCAGCTATCTCAACTTCATCTTCAGAGAAGAACAGGTTAAGTGACTGACCCTGATCAATAAATCTCTGTCGCGAACTTGCCATCTGCACCAATGACATTTGATCAATCTCAAATGCTGTTCTGAAGACCAACTTCTCATGCTCGGTAAGCTCAGTCATGTGCTGAACAGACCCTTTGAAGTTCATCGCCAAATCCTTCATTAGCGCCACGCTGAAGATGCCCTTTTCCTTTAAAGTCTCAACAAGCTGAGGATTCATTCGAGTCATCTCACCGGCTGCTGTAGGCTGATTAAAGGCATTGGTTACCAATGGCTCAATGCTCTGACTTACGCCACCACACAGCAGTGCGGAGCTTGTGTTGGGTGCTATGGCCATAGTGGTAGCATTACGCATACCCGTTCCTTTGCACCACTCAGGCTCGCCGTATACCTTGGCAAGATTCTGTGAAGATCGGATGGCGCACTTCTGAATTCGTGAGTATATAGCCGTGTTCAGTAGTCGCGCATCAAAGCTATCAAATGGCAGCATCTTACTCTGAAAATAAGAGTGCAAACCCAGTGTACCGAGACCCAATGCTCTGGATTTCTCAGTGAACCGAACTATTCTCTCAAACCCAGAATGACCCTTGGCTAAGTTAAGCATCTCGGTGACAACGGCATCCAAGAATACAATCATCCATTCAATGTCTTCGTCTTCAATGCTATCCCACATAAGAAGGTTGATGCTAGACAGTACACAGCTAAAGGTGTGGTCTGCATCTTGTGGCAATGCAATTTCGGAACAGAGATTTGAGCCTTTGATTGTGATGCCTGAATTCTTAATCGCCTGTGGTGATAGTTTGTTTGCAGTGTCAGACTTCCAAATGTATCCCTTGCCACTTCTTGCACGAAGGTAGCAAACTTTGTTGAAGCGATCAACAGCATCCTTCTCACCAGCGACTAAGCGCTCAATGAAAGCATCTTTGAATATCCAGCCCACGTTAGCGCTTGCAGGATTCTTTTGGACGTAGCCAGCCAGTTCATAGAAGTCCTCGTGATCAACTTCCAGATAGCCAGCCCAGTTGCCACGACGATTGTTACCTTGCGATACCTTCCGTACAACATCTATCGCGGAGTCAAACTGAGGGATAACACCATCTGCCTCACCACCGCTTGATATTTTATCGCCGCGAGGTCGGATAGAACCCAAGTACGATGAGGTTCCGTAGCCTTTTTTAGACAGCATTGCATTCTCATGGTGGTTCTTATAGAACTCATCGATAGAGTCCCCAATGAAGCCACCAGAGCAGCTAACAGGGTGACCCCTACCAGTGCCAACGTTACATAGAACAGGCGTACTGGGGGCCAGCTTACCGCTCCACATAAGGTCAAAGAACTTCTGCTTTGCGCCTTCCATCTCAGGTACTAATGCACCCAAGTGATTCGCCACTCGCAAGAAAGATTCTCTTACTGTTTCTCCGTTAAATGCGTACTTACGCTCAAACATCAATAGACCTTGGGTGGTGTACCACTCGGGCACCTCACCAGATTCCGTCAGTCTTTTCCGCTTTGCACTAATTACTTCAAATTCACTCATTTCCAAACGTCTCCAAATCGGTTTTCTTTCCAGTTAATATT
>Ga0196901_1001240_pt1 | contig 12945 bp, 9 predicted proteins | sample CB_VirMetaG_FD_169099 | JGI IMG/M metagenome (GOLD analysis project Ga0196901, IMG submission 169099) | Freshwater to marine saline gradient viral communities from Chesapeake Bay - CB_1504_1 Viral MetaG (v3) (version 3) | ecosystem: Environmental > Aquatic > Marine > Coastal | place: USA... | reverse complement strand
TCTTTTTGAAGACGCAATATCCGAATTAGATTTCGAGGAAATAAATGAACTAACTGGTGTATCCGTTGATGGTATGATAACATTTGCAGAAAAGTTCAACACGTTCGTTGTTAAACTAAATCAATCGTCTTCTGTTGGAAAAACCGCATTATCTCAAACTAAGAGTAACTTGGCAACACTTAATGAGATAATTGACAAAATGTCTGATATGCAGGATAAACTGGAAGGAATGGGTGGAACTACTGGATTTGTTAGTAGTATAGTTGGCGGTGTTAAGAAAGTCCTTGACTTCTTTGAAACACAGGCAACGGTTAACGTTGAAGCAACAGGAAAGACTGCAACTGGAACGGTTGCAGGTGAGTCTGAGCAATCAAAAACAAACAAAAAGTTAGATCAACTGGTAAATTTAATGGGTCAAATGGTGAACGCATCGAATCAACCTTCATATACGGTTGTTAAGTTTGGTGATAGAACAATTGAAACTATTGCAACTCAAATAGAAAGACTAAAACAACAAAACCCAACAACAACGGGCACGAAAACCATCGTGCCAAGGTTATCAGGTTAAACGGCCATGTTCAATAACATAAATTGTGTTTCTAGATATTTATAGTAGTAAACACAATTGGGTAAAATAAATGTCATTATTGGATTTATCGTCAGATCTGTCAAAATTTCGTTCGGTTGTAAAATCTTCGGCACCTTCTACTCCCGAAAATTCAAAGGCAACCACACCAACAAATTTTGGTTCGTTTCAACCTATAAGCGAACGGTTATCTTCTTTTGCACCTAAGATAACCAAACCATCTGATGTTCCATTAGAATCCAGATTAACTTCCACTAGATTAGATGATGCTATACTGGAAATGAAAGAGAGTATGTTATTAAACTCTGTTTCTAGATATAGTCCATTAAACACAAAAACTCTTGTTTCTGTAAATACTGGTGGTAATCTAGAAAACATAACCTCTAAGTTTTCTGAAATACCACAAAGAGAATTTGTAAGTCAATTGGATAAATCCGATGTTCTTGTTATTAGGGCTGAAAGAGGAACCAATAACTTAGTATCGCCAACTGATGTAAGTAGATTTGTAGAAGGGTCTAACAACTTGGTATCACCCACGGATGTAAATGAATCGGAAGTGGGAACCAATAATTTAGTATCACCTACTGATGTAAATTTATCGGAAGAAGGGACAAACAATTTAGTATCACCAACTGATGTTTTACCAGACACGTATGGAACAAATAACTTATCATCTTTCGTTGATGTCAATGAATCAATCTCTGGTCAGAATAATCTGACATCACCTTTGGATATAAAACCAATTCCTGATGATGCATCTGACAATATCACCAATCCAGATATTGGGATAAATACCATACCACTGTCACTTGATAGAAGTGGGCAATCTGTTCAAATAAACACTGATCTCTTGTCTCCTATCAATAACGTTATAAATCCAGATGTTGCACTTTTACCAACAACGCTAACGTTTGATAGAACAGGACAAAGTCCTCAAATCCTAACGGATACGGTAAAACAAGGACTTGTTGTTGATCCAGACACACAAGTTTTAAGAATGGAAAATGGAACATTCCATTTAAACGATGAAAGCCGTTTGAATAGAGATGGGCAGCCTATTAGGTTTGTGACAACATCTAGATTGGCGGAAAGAACTTTGCCAAGGGAAATTGATGCCGAACGGTATGATGGTCAATCACAACAACTACGTGATAATTCAAGATTAAATTTGGATGGTGTAACGAAAACAAATCCAACTGGAAGGCATGAAAATCCTGACGAGTCTCGTCTATCGATAATAGGAACACAGGAAGTAAACTTCTTCCAAGATACAGATGCAAAAGGATTTATTGTTCGTGCACAAAAAGGACAAACTCAATACACTGGTCAATCAGAATTCACTTGGTTTGGTAATCCACCATCAACTAATTTCATAACCGATATTAACGGAAAAGGATTCCAAACCTTTGCACAGCCATTGCAGACTTCGTATGAAACAGAAAGTTCTATACTTGGATTTACAAACATACCAGAAACAGATTTCTTCGATATTACAAAACAACATACATCGGAAGGGTTTAAATCTTTCGTGTTGTCTTTGCAGTCTGCATACAAGCCAGATTCTTCTGTATTTGGTTGGGTTGGTAAAAGAGAACAGGCGCCAACAACAAACTACTTTGATTTACAAGGAACCTCAACAACAGACGGGTTCCATAAGTTTGCACAATTACTTGACTCAAAATATGTGATTGGTGCTTCTCAATTTGATTGGGATGGGAATCGAGATAATGCTCCAGAAGTAAACTACTTTGATATATCTGGTAATCATACAACAACAGGTTTCCACAAGTTTGCATCGCTTTATGATACAAAATACATTCCAGAATCATCAAGATTTGATTGGGACGGAACAAGACAAAACGCACCAGAAACGAACTATTTTGATTTAAATGGTCAACACACTACTACTGGATTTCATAAGTTTGCTCAAGTTTATGACACAAAATACATTCCAGACTCCTCGATATTTGATTGGGACGGCGCATCTCAAAATGCTCCAGAAGTAAACTACTTCGATCTTTCTAGTCAATATTCTACGGCTGGTTTCCATAAGTTTGCCCAAGTTTATGATACAAAATACATTCCAGAATCATCAAGATTTGATTGGGACGGCAATTCTCAAACATCACCCGAAGTTAACTACTTTGATATAAGTGGTAAAAACACAACAAAGGGATTTCATAGATTTGCTCAAGTTTATGACACAAAGTATATTCCCAATTCTTCTATTTACGATTGGGATGGTGGAAGACAAAATGCACCAGAAGTTAACTACTTTGATATAAGTGGACAACATACAACTACTGGATTCCATAAGTTTGCATCTATTTACGATAGTAAGTTCATAAAGGATTCGTCAATATACGATTGGGACGGTGGAAGACAACAAGCACCAGAGACAAACTTTTTCCAGAACACAAATGCTTCCGGATTTACAAAATTTGCTCAGTCATTACAGTCGGAATATTCTCCTGAATCTTCCAACTTTACTTTTACGGGAACAACACCAAATCCAGTAGATTATTTCTTGAATACAAACGCAAGTGGGTTTACCATAAAAACTACCCCACTTGAAACAAAGTATGTATCAGATTCTAGCAATTACACTTTTAAAGGAGACACACAGGGTGCTCCAAATGTAGACTTCTTTACAAACGATGTCAATACTGGATTTACAACATTTGCTCGTCAGTTTAATTCTGAATACAAATCAGATGCATCTAGATTTACATTTAAGGGAAATAGTCAACAGGCACCTGCCGTTGATTTTATAACGAATACTTTTGCCGATGGTTTCAATACGTTTGCAAGATCGTTGGAAACAAGATACAAGAGTGACGTTAGTTCCTTTACTTGGAAAGGAAATAGGCAACAATCACCAGAAGTAAATTTCTTCTACATACCAAACGAAAATCCAGATGCAGTTGCTGGTTTCACAAAGTTCTTTACGGATAAAACGGAAACAAAACTTTCAGATCAATATTCAAGATTATCATTTGCAGGAACAACTGTAAGGTCTGCAATAAGACCAGTCCCATATACTACTTTCTTTGGTTATACACCATCAGAAAGATCTGGATTTATGGTTGACATGACAACGTTTGACGGAACTTTGTATCCAAACTTATCTCCATTGTTAACATACAATGCGGATCAACAGACGCGATATGGTGTTGAACAACTACGTGCTTTACGTGGTGGCATGACAACTGAAAACAATGAAAAGTATGCACCAAAATCTCTTGGTCCTAGACCTTGGATTGATGGAACCATATCCGCAACACTTGAAAATCAAATACCGCTTGGTCAATTAATAACAGGAGCCGAAGCCGGTTCTTACATAAACAAGTATGAAAAGACTTTAAAAGATACTACCAATAGAGTGGGGTATCTCACAAAATGGGCAACAACAAGAAACTCAGATTCCCCATTAGATACACAGTATAAGAAGTTTTCCTTACAACAAGATTCAGTGAATAGTGAACCTGCATTCTTCTTCCAACCTTATGTTGTTCGAGGTATTCAACGTGATGGTGAAGTTGAAAATCAAAGGTGGGGATTTGATGTGGTGTTTGATGATGGGCTAATACGAGGTGGTGCAGTAACACACGCAGAACGTTTACTTGCAGATACAACTAGATTAGGGAAGTGGACAGCCAGTGTAAAGGGTGGTTTATTCAATGTAAAACAACTCGGATTACAGGCAATGAATCCAGTAGTTGACGTTGACCCAAAAACACCTACCAGTGGAATACTCGGTGTATCATCAACATTAATATACAACCCACTTTCTTTACTTGCTAACGTTGCAAGTGCTCCATTAGGAGTTCATTTGGCACGTCATGGTCTTGTTCCTTTTGATTCTGATTATCTAAACAAATATGAGAAGGCAACACGGAACAGAGAACTGAATTCGATATTTACTTCACCCGAATACAAATCGTTCGATGGGTTAACATCTCCTTCTATTGTAGACAGAGACCCATCAGGACAGTCTGGTATTGGTGGATATAACAGACTTATAGGTCTCATGAAGGAACTTTTACCGGGATCTTTTAAACCAGTTGTTGCACCAAGTAATTCAGACTCACCAGATTTACGAGACGTTGCAAATGCCGCCATTGATCTGGCAAATGATTTAACTGGAAAAGCTGCGATCAATAGACTATCCAGTAATTTTGGTGGTGCACAATCTATACTTGGTATTGGTGGAACAACTATTAGACGAGCTGGTCACCCATACTTAACACACTATACTACATCGCCACTGTTAATGTTGACCGGAGAACAAAAACAACCACAGTATCTTTCAACTGCAAAGAGAGACACATATTACTCCGCAACATCAATGTATAAGGATTACTTTTCTGATTTAATTGGTGGAATGTTAGAACGTATAGTAACGAACGTTGAAAACGGTCCTTATAACCTAAACGGTGAAAACGCTGAAAGAAATACAGATAACATTGAAAATGTTCAACCACAGACTGTTAATCGGATAATTAACAAATATACGTTCCAGCCAGGATATGATAGTATTGCTAGTCGTGCAAGACCAACTGATGAATTTAGTTTGGACAAGGTTGGTGATCTATCAAAAGAACTTCATCCACAGGCTCTTTCAACAATTAATCCTATCAAACAGTATCGTGCTGCATCTTATGATAAACTATCAATAAGTAGAGATAGAAAAAGAGCCAGAAATCAGAAAACTGATATGGGTGCGTATAATGACTTCCGTGCAGATTTAGAACTGGATGAAACAACTAAGAAGTTTATATCAGACCCGTCTGTTGTAAACTATGCTGAAAATAACTTAGAGGATAGATTTGGGTTTGGTAAACACGGTGAGGTGGGTGTAAATAGAGACAAGCCATTTATAAACACAATATCATACGGCAAGTCAAAATTGGGATTTGCTATACCACAAGTTAAAGATCAGAATGCGCCATTTAGGGGTGATAGAATCAACATCATAGACTATAAGAGATCTAACTTCGATTTATCAAAAGATTCTGTTTATGAGGTTGGCACTTATAATAATGCAAATCTTCCTGGTGCAGAAGACTTAGTAGAGTTTTATTTCACAGGTCTTACTTTATCAGGAACAAAAACAAATCCCGCTGAAGCAATTGTGTTTAGATCCACATTTGGAAACATAAGCGATTCTCATAATGCAGATTGGCAACCAATAAAATACATAGGACGAGCAGACCCAATCTACTTGTATCAGGGATATGAGAGAGAAATAACATTTGACTTTACAGTTCATGTTGGTTCCAGAGATGAAATGAAAGCGGTATGGAGAAAGTTGAACCATTTATCTTCATGGACTGCCCCACAATACACTAAGGGTGGATTTATAAAAGCCCCAATAATACGATTGAACATAGGAAATCTATACAGAAAAATGCCAGGTTTCTTAGGAACAATTACTTATGATTTCGATAATACAGAAGGAACGTGGGAAACTGCTAAACTAAGACAAGATCAGTTCTTAGAAGGACCAGATGCTGCAGCAACATCACCGGGAGTTCTTCAACTTCCAAAAACAGTAAAGGTAAACTGTTCATTCACTCCAATAGGCGTATATCGTCCAGAATACAACGGAATCATGTATTCACTATATGATGACAGTGCAGGTGGTCAATTGGAAAATGGTTTAGTTCCTAACAATGATGTTAGAGTAAACTACTTCAAGACATTTGATGTAAATGAAAGTGGTCAATCGGAGGCATTTGATTCTGCCGATAACATGGATTATTACTCAATAAAAATGGGACAAGAATCTGTTGTTCCAGAGATAAACCCTACACAGAGAGAAACTGCCGCTGGTTCCGAGACTGCTGTTAATACAAACAACACAACCGAGGGTTCTTCTGTTCCCGAACTTAGATCAAGTGGTCCAGTAGTTCATTCAAGATCAGAATTTGCAGATATATAACCAAAAGGAAGATACAATGTGTATTTTGGAACAACAACATAGAATATTAGAAGAGATAAGTAATCTTATCAAAGAATCTGTACTATCAGGGGCAAACAGTAACCAAGCATCTTCGTTCACTACCTAAATAGGAAAGTATCATGGCTAATAGATATGAATTTGCAACAATTGTAAATAATTCAAAGAAAATAGAAAGTGATGGAAATATTAAGTATATTAGAAGATTATCATCAGTCCTATATCCAAACTTTGAAACATCAGAGACTACTAAGATATTGTCACAGGAAGGTGATAGATTAGACTTACTGGCGAAAGAATTCTATGGTGATGAGACTTTGTGGTTTGTGATTGCTAAGGCAAATAATCTAGGTAAGGGTAGTTTAGATGTACCGGCCGGAATAATTGTGAAGATACCTTTATACGAAGAATACACTGGAATAAGAGCTTTACTTAGTGATGAAAATATTGACAGGTAGTTATGGCTTCCATTTTTGACCAAAATAACAATAGAAGAAAGATAAACCCGTTTTATCAGGAGGTAGATTCTTTTGTCAAAAATGAACTTTCAAACAGGGCTGCACTTGTTGGAAGACGGGTTAGAAGTATTGGTGCATCCAGACCACTTTCCGTAGAGTGGGGGTATCAAAAAACTGCATGGGCACAGGTTCAATCTAAATTCAATCCCTCAATCATATTAGGAACGGCAGGAACACCAACTTTATCAGATTCAAAAGGTAACTTAACGTTATACAATGCTGACAGGAATGTTCCAGAAAAACCCTTACTTACTGGTGTAACTATAACAAACGAGGGTCAGTTGGGTTCATTTATGAAGTCAACTTTTACGTTTACAATCTTTCCAGAATTGACAAGTAAAGGATTTGATATTGGTGGACTAGAACAGGCATTTTTTGTTCCCGGTAGAGAAGTTAGAATAAAATGGGGATGGAGTGTTTACGCACAAAATCAACGTGCGTGCACTGGTGATTTTACTGGAATCGTTTACAATTTCAATTGGAATTTTAAAGATGATCTATCGGTAGAGGCATCTGTTTCTATAATCTCTCCTTCTGGACTGGCTCTTGGTATTTCTGCTGATATGTCTAACGCCGCTGATAAAACAGTAACGTCAACGGACGCATCTGGTAAGGCGTTAATCGGCAGTAACTTATCAACCGTAATTGATTCAGACTTATCTCAAATGACTGGATCACAGGCACTATCATACGGTCAATACAATTACATACCAAAATCAAATACACTCAACAAAAAACTTGATTACATTGCGCTGGGGTTACCAACAGAAGAATCTCAACAATCATCCAATGAATCAGATCAACCAAATAGAGTGGCAACCACCCAATGGTATGTTAAATTTGGTGCAGTGGCTCAATTCATAAATGAGTTGTTGGAATCATTTGATGATCCAGTTAAAGAGATATTTGCAGTTCAATGTTTCGGTAATGACACACAATATCTAAAAGACATAATATCTGCATATCCACTTGAAGTATATTTTCCAGATCAGCTTATGGGTAAGTATGGTAAATTACAGCCATTTGGTCAAGGTGGACCAGAATCAAACCCATTAACCCGTGACACTGACGAGGGATTGATTGATATTGGGGAAATACTGTTAAGCACAAACTTTGTTAAGTCAACATATGAAGGACTCATATCCGATAACGCAAACAACATTCCATATAAGTCTTTACCAAAATTCTTAGATGAACTGTGTAAGAAGATAAATCATGCGTCTGGTGATACATATGAATTGACACCAGTTCTGTTTGAACCTAAGATAAACAATATTAATCAAACTAATGATAAAGCTATCCTAACGATAGAAGATTTGAACTTAAATACAAAAATTCAAGTTAATCCGTATGAGTTTAGTCCAACTATATTCAAACCATTAATACGTAGTGTTAATATTCAATCCGAGCCACCACCTGCAATGGCAATGGCAGCATTCACAGCCGCCAGAGGGAACGCTAAGCCAGACCAGTCCAATATTAGGCTGGCAACAAGGGATCAGAGGAATAACTCTGCCTTTGATAAAGAATACTTTGACGCAAAAGAAAACATAGCTAGACTGATTTATAATGGTGTAACTCAGGGATTTAGTAATTCTTGGTCAGAAGAATTAAGGGGATTTCTTGTAAAGATAAAAAGAACATCGAATGCACAGGACGCTCACTGGTTAAACAAAGCTATTTATCCAGTGAATTTCACAGTAACAATCGATGGTATAAATGGTTTTAAGTTTGGAGATACTTTGTCTACAACCATGATACCCGCTATTTATAATACATCACCATATCAAATGCTTTTTACGGTGACTAAAATTACACACACAATCGAAGGTAAAGATTGGACAACACAATTATCTACTCAAGCTAGAGTCACGGCTATTGGAGAGATAGAATCAAATGAGAACACATCCAGTGATATTAGACTCGGTGTGAGTGCACCGTTCAAGCTTGAACAGTTAGATACGCCACTACCAACAACACCTGGATCTCAACTTACAACTATACCTGGATTGAACCCATTCAATACTTCACCAATAACTGGACCACAAAGAACCAGTGGTGCCGGTAGTAACTTATTACCCGGTGAATCATTTAATAGTAACAGATAAATAGGTAAATAGACCGATGTCATTTAGAAAGAAGATATATTATCCAGACGCACAAATAGAAAAGAACCTCTACACACGAGGGAAGGAATGGATGTTCATAGATACTTGGCAAGAGTATATTGGGTATTACCACAGATACTCTAACGGTGAAGTCTATACCGAAAGAGAATGGGATCCAAAAAGATCAAAGCGTTTGGTTGTGTATAAAGAGAATCCAGAGCCATACTTTAGATATTTGGATTTGAAAAACTATACAACATACAATGGTGAAAAAATTGAAGTTATTGGATCTCAGAAATATTTTTCGTATGTTGCACCAAGAGCAGTAAAAGTAATACCAAACAAAACCGAAACTGCTCAGGGAGTTATGGATAGATATTTTGTTTACAAAAGAAATGAACCAAACTCCTTCATGGTGGAAGTTGATAAGAAACAAATTGATAACTTCTTTACAGATAATGTTGGTATAAACCAGTATCTTTACAATTATCTAACAATTCCTTGGAAGTTGACAGGACCAGAGCTAGATGTTTTCTCAAACGGAATAGTTAAAATATCTGGTGTTGTCAGTAGTAATCAAAGAATTATTGATAGATTCTCAAAAAAATTTCCTATATTACGTCAGATATTGAATAATCCAAGAGAACACACAGAATACGATAGATAAGTTATGTTTAAAGATACACCAAGTATCTGTATTCCAATTTTCAAAAACAACACAAAACATCCATCAGATGCAGAAATCGTTGGGTTGTATTTGTATATGCAAGGTGGTAGTATTGATTTTATCAACTTCTCCCACCCAGACAAGATGCATTCAAATATTAACATAGACGATATTCAACTCCATCCAAAATCTCTTGTGTTGAATAAAAAGGGTCTTGCTTACTTGGGCATCGATTGGGGTATCGATTTGAACTCGTATTTGCAGTATTACATAGATGATACGATAAAGATCGAGGACTTCTATCCAAAGTCTTTTGATCATTTTTACGCAAAGTTCTACAATCATTCGTCGGTATCAAATATCATACCACTTTCAAAGATAATAGAATACTGTGAGAATATTGTTCTGTTCGTTTTACCATACTGGAAGCCAAGTCTAATATCTGACAAGTGTGTTAGTTTTACAGATGATTTTGTATCAGTATTCCACGAGATAGAATCTAATAGTGTATTGGTGGGTGACGAGTTTAAGAAACAAAACTATATGTGGCATACCGCAACATCTAGACCAAGTAATGCTTGGAATAATTTCAACTTTGCTGCTCTGAACAAAAACGATGGAACCCGTGATAGAATTCGATCTAGATTTGAAAACGGGAAGATAGTTCAGTTTGACTATGATGCATTCCACATCAAACTACTTGCTAAGATTCTGGACTACAAGTTTACTAAACACCCATATGAAGAGATAAAGGAAGAACTCAATCTTGACATCCCATATGATGAAGTAAAGTCACGAGTGTTCCAAAACATATACGGAACAATCACGGATCAATTCTTACAACACCCATTTTTCCTACGTGTTCAGGCAATGATAGATGAACTCTACAACGAATACACAGAACACGGGTATATTGAATCGTATTTCTATGGTAAACGATTCAGGGAAATAGAGAATCCTACACCAAACAAAGTGTTCAACTACTTTCTCCAATCACTTGAAACCGAATACAATGTTCGTAAGATAAAGAACATTCTACCAATAATTCGGGACAGTGACTCTGTGTTTACCATGTATCTCTATGATGCTTTCATATTTGAAATACCGTCAGGTAATGATGGCATTGAACTAATAGAAACTCTCAAACGATCTTTTGAAACTGATGGTATGACAGTTAAAGTTTCAATTGGAGACAATTTTGGTAATCTAAAACCATATTTATATGCAGGTAATCACTAAATGAAAGATTTTTATGAATGACGTTATATCTGAAATCGTGGAAGAATGGTCAAAGAGAATACCTTCGGGAATAGTTGACCATACAAATGAAGCACACTTAAATGTTCTTCTTGGTGTTCTACACGAATATGTGGGAGATGAGGAGGTGATTACCAATTGGTTGGAAAATATTGCCAATATTGGTAGATGAACTTAATGAGAGAGGATTATTGAGAACACAATTAGTATGCACATTCGTAAAAAAATATCAGGTTGACACTACACTTAACAACATATCTAATCTTTTTGAACTGTATAACAACAAAGTATTTCTAATAAAGGCCGAGGGAATAGACAACGAATTGATTCTATCATACAATGTAGTCTTGAATGAACGAAAAGACTTTCTTCCAAACTCAATAATGGTTCATAGAAAAAAAGACACGAACACTTTATACACGATCAATGCGTTGAATGAACTCATCATAACATTGAACAACGGAATACTCGATAAGAAGTATTCAATTGAGTGGGAAAGATACAGAGACACTTTGATGTTGAAGAAACCAGAAGGGTTTAAGACCTTCAAGATAAAAACTACGAACGTTTACTCGATGTAAATTTGTTCGTTGTCATATTTATTAGTATATTACAACAATTGAAGATTACCATGAAAAAGAACTCAAACATCATAAAAGAGCTAGATTACGTTATCTCAAAGCTAAGAGAACAATTTTCATCTCTTGCCGAAGGTGAAGGTGTAGAAAACATCTTCAATGAACTGAAAAATGATCTGAAAAACATTTCTATGCTCCCGAACAATTTGATAGATACCCGTAGGTATCAAGAACACGAAGTAGTTGATGTCCTAAGAAACGTGGGGTATGACTACAAAAAGATAATGGGTAATAAACTACACTTCTTCAATAAGAAGACAAGTGTAAGTATCTATTACAACAAGTCAAACAAAACTATTTCCTTACAACCATAAAGAGAATACAATGGGTCGTGTATTAAGAAAAAGAATGAGAATCACCGAAGATATTAGTTCAGATGCATCTTCAGCATTAAAGTATATGGCGTTTATTGATGCCGGATCTTTCATAAAGTCTGGAAACGGATTGATGTCTCAGATCTTGAAAGGTCTTAGTCCAGGAGATATTTCTACTTGGTTTAGAGAAACATCTTCTTCTGAAACATACAAGGAAAACGTAGACAAATTTGATGCGATCTCTTCTAGATTTGGTGCCAGTCCATTTCTCAGAACACTCTATATTGCCGCTAGAAAAGTAATGGAAAAACTGGCTGCTGGTGAAGACGTAGAAAAATCATCGGGTGATTTAGAGATAGTTCTCAAAAAAATTCAAAAGCAAATCATAGAGAATCTAACAGATGATGAGTTGGCAATATTTGGTGGTATATCGGATGAACTAGAAACCGTAGCTTCAAACTTCGCAGATAAGTTCAACGAAAGACTCACACCCGTTGAAGAACCAGAAGAAGAGGAAGAAGAGGAAGAAGAATCACCAGAAACAAAAGATACTGCAACTGATTCTGGTAAGGAAAAAACCACAGAACCAAAATCTGATACAACCTCAACACAACCTGCCGTATCTAAAAAAGAAACACCATCTACAAAAACAACACAAGAACAACTAGAAAAAAGAATCAAATCTATTGTAAGAGAAATTCTACAGCAAAAGATCAAATCTAAGCGAAACAAAAAATAACACTTGACTTTTAACATTTAATTCCGTATATTAGTATTATCAATTAACAATTGACCTGATAAAAGTTATCAGTTCACAATTATCATTTATCTATTAAGGAGTATTGATATGGCTATCAATCTTGATGCTATCCGCAACCGTTTGAATGGACTGAAG
>Ga0196901_1001238_pt1 | contig 12964 bp, 12 predicted proteins | sample CB_VirMetaG_FD_169099 | JGI IMG/M metagenome (GOLD analysis project Ga0196901, IMG submission 169099) | Freshwater to marine saline gradient viral communities from Chesapeake Bay - CB_1504_1 Viral MetaG (v3) (version 3) | ecosystem: Environmental > Aquatic > Marine > Coastal | place: USA... | reverse complement strand
TCAAGACCCGAACCCGAGCCAGCGAATGCTGTCGCACCCTTAGCGAATGGGTTAGCAACCATGCCGTAGCGGGTTTTGAAGCCGATCTTTGGCTGGAAGCTGTCTTGACCGATAGCACGGACCATTTGCAGCGGAACGTATGGGCAGTAGAAGAGACCTGCGTCGAAGGACGAAGCACCCTTGTAGCCTACAACCAGGTAGTTACCGGTAGCATATGGGTCGATGTACACGCGGAAGCGACCGTTCAGAACACCTGCGAAGGTGTTGCCTGTGTCGTCAACGTTCAGAGCGTTGGAGTTCAGAGCAGGAGTGTAGTCCAGAACACCAGCCATCTGCAGAGCGGAAGCAACGTCCGAAGAGCAGATAACGATGTTACCCTTGCCTCTACGAGTGTCTTTTGCGATCTGGTTAGCTTCACGCTCGATTTGGAACATCAGGCCCTTGAACTTCTCAACCGACCAACGGCCGTTTGCGTCGACGTCAAGGTCGAAGGTTCCCTGAACCGAAGTGTTATTAGCACCAGCAGTTGCAGTTAGATAGATCGTGCGAACCACTTCACGGTTGATCTCGGCCAGGATCTCCGACTGGAGGATGTTGGCGAGTTCCGTTTCAGCATCAAGACCGTGAACAGCTTTCAAGTCTTGTGCAAGTTCAGTGGTGTACTCAGCTTTCAGCGCGCGGCTCTTAGCTTCCACAGCAACTTTCTCGATCGAGAAGGCCATTTCAGCAAAAGCGTTGCCCGAAGAACCCAGAGCTTCGGCAGCAGCAGTCTGCATACCTGTACCGTAGGTTGCAGAAGTGTCACCGTCAAGGCCACCAGCGTGTGTACCAGTACCCGAGAAGTCTGTGTCTGCTTCACCGTAGAAAGCTTCCGACGATGTGTTGCCCGACATTGCGTTGTACTTCGAACGCATTGCGAAGATCAGGCCGGTTGGGCCAGTCATTGGCTGAACACCAGCAATGTCGTACGCGATCAGGTTAGGCATAGCGCGGCGAACCAGGCTAATCAGAACAGGATCGTAACCAGCGACAGGTCCAGCAGCCGAAGCCGAAGAAGTGAAGCCAAGCGTACCAGCAGCGTTCGTTGGGGTTTCCATTAGGAGCGAAGAAAGGGAAACAGCGGTGCTGTCTTCTCTCAGGTTACGCTCAGTGTTCTCAAGAATCGTAGCCGTGATGGCTTTTCTCTGTTCGTCCTTGATAGGAGCAAATGCGGCGTGCTCCAGGATCGGGCCCCACTTTGCAACTAAATCGCGAGTAGATTGACTCATTTTTGTCTCTCCTTGTTGTTGTTATTTGAGATATTTATCAAACTTTGGATTTCACTTAACTTTGATTGTGCTTATAGCTGCAGCGAGTGCATTGACGGAGTCGTACGACGAAACAGCTTTTCTCGAGACTGCTTCTTCCATAAGAACTTCCTCTTCGACTTCCTCAGCAATTACCGGAGCTTTTGCCTTGAAGAACGATTCTTTCAATGTTTTCAGATCGTCTTGGTACGATCCTGCATCTTCGAAACTTAGCTTTTCAGAAAGGATACGGAAACGCTCGACTTGCGTCGTGGTCAGTCCTTCGGATACTTCTGTGAAGATGGAAGCGGCGCGGAGGGCCTTCACTTCTTCTGCTAGTTCGATACTTTCGTTGATAGCTTGGTTAGCCTTGTCTTCGAGATCAGCGATCTGCTCTTCAAGGTCAGCAACGACGTCAATTGTCTCTTCGTCGATTTGGACATTGTGCTCGTAGAACACAGTCTTGAGGCTGTTGAGAAGCGATTCGGCCATTTCGACTTTGATGCCAGCTTCAACAGCAACCTTGTTCTCTTCCATCCACTCAGCCACGACGTAGTCGAGGTAAGCGTCAAGATTTTCTACAATGCCTTCGACAGCTTCATTGACGGACTCTTCGAGCTCAGTTTGAAACTGCTCCTCGAGTTGCTCTGAGAGCGTAGATGTCTTCTCTGCGACTGCTTCGTTAACTGCAGCCTCAAACACCAAAGTTATTTTGCTTTTGAAGTCTTCTGTAAGATCCATGCCTTCGAACAGACCGCCGAACGCATCAGTGTCTTCTTTAACGATAGCATTACCAGGCGCAATTACGTCGACTGTATCAGCTTTCGGATCGACATCTGTGTTAACATCGGCAGGGCGCTTCTTGATAGCACCACCAGCAGCCGCTGTCGGATCCATGACTTCACCGCCCTTCACGACGTCGCCACCCTCGTGGTCAGCCTTGAACTCTTGTAAATCCTTTTGTGTCATTTTACTCTCCTTTTTGTGGATTCGATGTATTCATGATTTTATTTATACAAACGAAGATTTCGTTATTTGAGGGACGCTATAAAGTTCTCAAAAATACGCATTGCTTTGGCTTCGTCAATTTTTCTGACGGTTTGCTTGTATTCGGCCTTGAGTTCCTTCACGGCCTCTTCAATTCTCTCAGCCACTCTCCAGCTTCCAGAAGCGATATCGTAATAATATTCAGTGTTTTCCATCATTCCATTTACAAAGCAATTTGGACCTGACGGATCTGTAACAATATCAACCGTCGCAAGATGGAAGTCGTCTTGCACTTCCATAATACCTTCTTTGGTAGGTTTGACAGAGCCCAGTCCACGAGTCGATACCCCAATACGGACACCCTCATCGATGAACGTTTTGACGATTTCACCCATCGGGGTCGAAAGAATTTTTGCCTTGCCAACGAAGTTAGCACCGTCGCGCTTCATCTCGGTTATCAAGTGCGAAACGCGGTCGCCATTGATTTGCGGGCCATTTGGGTGACCCAGCTCGCCTAGAGCTCTTTTCGTCTTAATGAAGTCAGACGTGTAACGCTCCATCTCTTTCTCGAGAATGTTAGCGGGGTAAATACGCCCGTTGCGATTCTTGATATCCCCTTGCATAAAGATGCCTTCGATGAAGTAGCCTTTTTTACCATTTTCAGAAGCTTCTGTTAGTACAGAGCACTCTTCTATAACCTCAGTAATGAGTTTCATATCCCTATCCCTTTTTATTTTATATTTATAAGACCCTGGGTTTCATTACTTCCATGCGACAGGCGAACACAATATAGCGGTATTCGCCTCGACAGTGTCTGAGGGGTTCTTGTTCATTATTTCGACAAACCCAGCCGGTTGAGTCATGGAACCTATTTCGCTGCCCTCAGAATCGCGAACGGTAATGAGGGCATCCGTACCACCAGCAGGCGTATAAACTCTGAATAGCTGACAATCGTATACCGTGTTAGCTGTCGTCACTGTGATTTCAGGTTTTGTAACCTTGATTACGATATCAACCATTTATATTGCCTCCTTAGCAAACGAAACAATATCCTGATAGCCCTTTTTACTTGACATCGCCAGTGACTGCATTTTTTGACGATTAGCAGGGTTGAGGGTTTCAAACACGGCATTGAGCGCTTCCGCATCAGCCTTTGAAACGTTAATGCTCGTACCGTCCTTGAGCTTCATGGCACCCGCAGCGAATACGTTACCACCGCTTGGCTTGCTCGTATCAGCACCTGAAAATACTTTCATACCCGCTTGAGCGTTCGCAAGCGAAACATTTTCCTTGACGCTCAGTGGTTCTCCATGACGGTGTGCCTGGCCTTTATTCTTCTTCTTGTATGCCTTGTGCGACGGCTCTGTATCGAATTCACCGCCTGTAGGCTCAACGACGTCGATGAGACCTTCTTGTTGCAACTTCTTAGCGATTGCTTTACGACGTGCCTTTAGATAGCTATCCGTACTGGTGATTTTACCATCGTTATTAACGTCCGAGTCCTCTTGGCCAACCGGATCCAAAGCCTCTAGCTTCGTCAAAGCCTTTTGGAAGTATTGACGACGTTGACCTGCCTTACCAATCTTTTCTCCAGCACGTTGGAAAATAGCATTAGCGGAAACCGGCTTGCCCGTTTCCTTGTGGCTTTGGCCAATCTTTGACATCCTATAACCGTGCTGCTCTAGGTCATCTGCCGACTCAGGAGCTTTACGAGCATAGTTGACAAGCGTTTTTCTAGAAATTTCGTCGATCTGCTGAGTTTCTTCGCTAACTCTAAGGTCAGAAGATTCAGCCATTGCCTGCTTTGTAGCGGTCGCGTACATCACAGACTTCCACTCATCTCCATAGCGCTTCTTGAGATCAGCAGCATCTTTTTTCATCGCAAGCACGATTTCTTCGCGCTTTTTCATTTGCGCGTCAGTCATCTCAGCTTCGGCAGCCTCGTCGATGATCTTCTTCTTGATTTCAGCGTGACGGCGGTAACGCAATTGACGGTCGACCATATCGACGTCTCCATCGTTGTCCACATCTTTACCATCTTGGCCGGGGACGTCACGTGTAAGAGAAATATCCTCGTACACGGCCATGTCCTCGCCTTTCTTGTAGTCTGGCTTGTTTTTGAACTTCTTGATTTTATCAGCGGTAAACTGATCTTCTTCGGCATTAGGATCGAGGATGTGATCGATCACGTGCTTTTCTTTGAAGTTGAGTTCATCGCCCGAGCTTGGCTGAGCGACCTCTGCTACAATCTGACGGAATGATTTCATCTTGTTATCCTTCGTTGAGGTTTGATTTTATTGGTATTTATAATCGATAGACCCTCATCAGAACTCGGCGACGTTGTGGATTGTCTCAACTGTTGAACAGGTTGATTGTCACTAGGGGCTTGTTGAGGTTCTTGATCGTCCTCCGCGCCACCACCGTCTCCTGCATCACCGTCTCCACCCGGAAAATCGTCCCCATAATATCCTAAGGCCTTTTCCTTGTCGATTTGCTTTTGCATATCGCGCATATCATCGTCTGTCATGAACAGAACGTTTTTAATGACCCATTCACGCGAGAAATACTTACCTACTAGAGGCTCGATCTCGCTAAGGGTGTTCAGCTTTTCACGTAGAATTTCCGTTTCTTTGAGCTCTTCAAAGAAGTTGTCTTTCATGAAGTCGTAGCGGATCTTATTCTGGATCTGAGCCCAATCTTCGGGTGACATGATACCCTTCAAAACGAGTTGCTTCTCCAGACATCTGTCGAACAGGATGGAAAAACGAGCTCTTAAACGGCGTACGAATTTAGCGAATTTGATCTCTTCGCGTGTGATTTCTGATGTGCGGCCGAACGAATACATCGTCTCAGGCTGCAAACGAGCTACTGGAACGTTAAGGGATTTGTACAGTTTGTTTTGGAAATAAGGAAGATTTCTGTCTTCACCTAGTCCTGCACCAGCTTGAAGCGTCTCTACCTCTGTAGACCTATTGCCCTCACGGCGAGGGAACCAATAGTCTTCGGTCATAGTCATCATTTTACGATCGTCGCGTATTTCGCCAGTACCTGGGTCGTACGTCACTCGGTTTTTGTGTCGGGCCATCATATCATGAAGATACTGTTCGGCCTTTGCTTTAGGTAGGTTTCCAACGTCGACGTAGAAAATACGTCTTTCTGGAGCTCGAGTGATCGTGTAGATAACCGTTGCGTCTTCCAGCATCCTGAGCTGGTTCAAGGATTTGATTGCTCTGTGCAGGTGAGACAACACGACTGTGTTTGACTCGTTAAGTATGCCTGACGTGACACGGACGATTGAATCCTTAGCAATTCTCAATCCGCCAATTGTCGTGGTGAAATTGGATGCTTGTGACGTACCAAATCCTGTTTCGGAGTACATATAGTACTCCTTCTTAATACGCTTAAGAGTAGTTGTCTGACTGCCCTGTCCAGGAATCGGCTTATCGTCGATCTCACGGACTAGCCTGACCTTTCTCGGATCCAGATAACGGAGCTCCACGATCCCCTTGCGAAGATTCTTATCATCGATAATCACGTGGTAGTTAAGTCGACCGTCCACATAAAACTTGGAAAAAATCTCATAAGCCTGGTTGGAGAAATCCAATAGATCGAGTACATTGTCAAACTCTTCGATCACTCTATCTTTTACACGGTCCGGCAGTCCGGTGTCATCGAGAACGACTTCGACGACCTTATCATGCGTATCAACGCTTACTGCTTCGTTCACTATTTCGTCGACGGCTTGTTGGATTTCTGGGTTGAGCATCATTCCTCTGTAGCGTGTAACTAGCTCCGCTTCAGATTTTGCTGTTCCTTCGATGTCCCACAACATACCGTAGGATCCGCCGACAGCGGATCCTAGGTTTAGAGCACCATCATCGTTTATTGGTTCTGCAAAGGATGGGTTCTGTCTTTCGATCTCATCCTCTGCACGCTTGATTTCAAATCCGAATAAGCGCACGTTGACATTCCTTCAAGTTAGGGTAATAATGTAGTATTTAGACAGAAGAGACGACTTCCCAATAATCATACGAGAATTGGACTGCGAATTCTTCAATCTGGTCAACGTCGCCCCATCCCAAAGCAATGTCCGAGATTACGGTTGGATACAACCCAATGAACTGGTACGAACGTATTGGAGGGCCACCTAGCTTGGAATACTGCTTAACAACAGCATTCGCTTTGTATCCCGTCGACGACGCCCCTGTGGTTCCTAGGCCCGGACGAAGTGTAGCCAGGTTGGGCTCGTGTGAGTTGATCAACTTTGACCACTCTTCGAACGCAGCTCTAACTGCAAAGTCCTCGTCGTTGATAATAGTAACCTGCCAATCATCAAACGTACGATCGCCCGCAAGTTTGATCTGACGACCAAAGTACGGTACAGGGAACGTTCCGAGGTTGGATGCTGGGATGCTGGCTGCTCTCACCATGAACGGAGCCTTCAAAAGACCGTCCGTTATGATGCCGTTGCCAGGGTTGAATGTTATTTGCACCTCAAAGAGGGATGGTCTGGCGCCACCAAGCGCCAGAGCCGATTTGAATTGGTCTATACTAAATGCCATGTCGTTTTACTCCTGTAAGATTAGAACTGTTGTCCGACAAGCTCTTCGAACGAAATGCCGGTTCTTGTTGCGATGAACGTCAGCTCGATGTAGTTAATCGTCCTTGCAGGCTTGATGAAAATGTTGGCTCTGAAGATGTTACGATCGATTACGTCAGGAGTGTTGACACGCGAGTCGCTGACAACACGGAAGTCTGTGATCCCTCTTTTACCCTTGATATCTCTTAGGAAAGGATCGACCAGGTTCCTGAACTCCGTTTGTGTAAAGTCGTCGTTGAAGTCAAACAACAGCGATGCGGAAACAGTCGCGATTGCTTTCTCTACCACGATGAACAGACGACGAACGTTGATACGATCGAATGCACTTGAGCGACCTAGACCTGTTTTATCGCCGAACAACAGCGTGCCTTGTCCAGCTTGGCTGATAACAGAGTTGATATCGCTACCGTACAGTCTATCTCTCTCAGCCTTATTCGGGTTGAAAGCGAGCTTGATCACATTCTTGATCACGCCGCGCTTATATCCTGCTGGCGATTCCCACGGATCGATACGAGCCGCAAGTCCAGCCATGTCGCCGTTCATCGGAACCCAACGGAAAGTATTGTTGTACTTATCGAAGCGGTACTTGTATCCAGTATCCATGAACCAGTAAGAAGACGATTGCAGAGCGTTGCGGAACGTGATCATGTTGGTGATGATTTCGTTACGGCTCGCTAGTACGTTGTTACCCGACAAGATGTCATTACGTGCTGGCGATATGAACAGCATGCTATCCTTGCGAGACTCAATGATGTTGCTTATGATGTAGTTAGCGAGATTGGTTCCGCTATTTGCTTTACCTTGCAGGATAAATGCAATATCGTACTGTTCTGTATTATTGAACAGATCATAAGCAATTGCCGTATTACCAAAGCTGATCGCGGTCTCTGACACGCCGTTGGTTCCGCCTGTCATGTTAAGATACGCGATTTGACCCGCTATAATGTTAGCCGAATCGTCAGGGACAGTGACCCAGTTGGATGTGTCGTTGATGATGTAACGGTAGTAGTTTGGAGTACCGTCCGCTGCGGTCGATGTTGTAGTGAGCGACACGTCAACGTATCTTTCCAGGATCGTTCCAGCTATACCCGTAATATCTCCGGTTCTATCTGCAACAACGATGTGCATCGAACCGCTAGCAGGAGCTTTTTCCACTGCGAATGCGTATGCCCACTGGCGGCTCATTTTAAGAGCGGCAATGGATGACTCTGACAGAGTGTACTTTGTTGCAAACGTCAGCGTATATTCATAAGTAGTGTTTGAAATTTGGCTGATACTTTTGGTAGCCAGAACGAGGTTTTGGTATCCAACCGAATCGTTACCAAGCGTGATCACGTCCCCAGCATTTACGACATCATCGTAGTCGGCGTCAGCTTGGAATGTGATTGTACTTGCGTTGAATATATCCGTGCTTGTTAGATCGACCATTTCGCTAATGGCGAACAGATCTTGAGAATACTCGTCTGCTCCAGATACGTACGATACCTTGATCGAGTTGCCGATTTCACCAGCATATTTTGCGTCAAAATCATACGATTCAGCGTTTGCCCCAACCTGCGTAGCAGAAGCAGTGACAGCACCGCTATTTGCGCGAACTACGTATAGTTGGTTCGAGTATGCAAGAAAGTCGGCTGCCGTGAAAAACGTTTCGAAGTTACTGTCAGTAGGTTTACCGAATACTTCCGCGAGCTCTGCTTCGGACGTGATCATCGTGACCTCGCCAACAGGACCCCAATTGAATACACCAGCAATAGCGCCTTGATTGGATGCGATAGCTGGAATATTGGAAGTTAGGTCAACCTCACGTACTGTAACCGATGGACTTACAGAAAAAACCATTTTTTTCTCCTTTATATTATTCGAGTGTGAGAGGTCAGTGCAATTCTTCGAAGTATTTATAAGAACTGCTTATTCAAACTTCCATCCACACATCACCGGAGGAATCTACAAAGGTCTTCTCCTCAATATCATTACCCGCCATAATAAACCCAAAGGGTATCAAGTCCTCTTGTACCTGGTCTTCTGATAATTCTCTCAGCATCATTAACGTATTTATGTCAGTGACGTCCTTAAAATAATTTTGGTCTGACAGCCACGCAAAGAGGACGGATGTCATAACCATATCGTCGTGCCACCCAGATTCAGCCTCAAACGACACGCCTTTTTTAGAAAAGTGCTTCAACTCTTCAATCGTATCAAAATCGTTGATTATTAACTGCTGCTGCTCGACAAGCAGTTTCAACATTGAGCATCCTATCGATTTAACCGATTTTGATGTACGGATGCCGCGATCGACACCTTTACCGAAACCTCCCGATATTCGCTTGCCGGATCTACCTCCGTGTTCGGTGAACAGCATGTTCTCATATCCAAACTCGAAGAATAGCGTGTCCGCAACTTGCCCGCCGATATCGTTCACCTCAATTAGTGTATGAGCCTCGTTGTAAAGCTTTCCCATTCGGTGTATAATGCTTGCATAGTCGGCAGGTCCAACGGTATTATCTCTAAATGTACACACTTGCACATACGGCATCTGCGTGATGTCGAAGATTGAAAAAGCGGAATAGTCAAGACCCTTACCGCGTGATACGTCTGCTATCAGAGCATACACGTGGTCTTGTATTGGAGCCACATACTGCTTTATATGTTCCTGTTGGACTATAGGTTTTCGATCCTTGAGGTGTTTTAACTTTTCACCAGAGATAAGTGTGCCCGACGATCCGAGGAACTGGCAACAGTATTCGACGTTGAACTTTTCGATGTCATGATCAAGAGCTTCAAGGGTTTCTTGTTTCCATTTTTCATCACGGCCAGGAACATCATACCACATGACTTCGACGTACTTGTATCCGTTTGTGCCATCTTTTGCGCCCTCGCATGTTTTGTGGAAGTGATTGAGACCGTTTGGCGTCGAGGTCATCAGCAGCTTAGTGCTATCGCCCGATGAAATGGTAGGGTAAACCGAAGCGAAGAATTCATCATATCCTTCGATAAACGCCACCTCGTCGAGATATAGGAACGATATCGACTTACCACGAATAGCGGACGAAGATGTCGTGCCCGCATATATCTTACAGCCGTTCTCAAGCTCTATCGATCCCTTATTCCACTCAAGTACCCCTTGTTGGAGCCACTTAGGCAGGGCTTCATAAGCCATTTTTACGCGGGAAAGTACTTCTCTTGCAGAGTCGCCCTTGTTGGCTAGAATTGCTACCGTTTTAAATTCGTTGAACAGAATGTAGTGCAGAATGATTGCCATAGCCGTGGTAGTTTTTCCGGATTGGCGCGCTGTGAGAACTGCAACCCGTCTGTTATTGGTAATCTCTGTTGCAATCTTTTCCTGATACGGGTACATTTCAAAAGGTACGAATCCCTTATCGACGTGAACGATCCGTATATACTTCTTAGCAAAGTATATGGGGTCATTTGCGCACTTAGCATATTCCTGAATGAGTTCTTGTGTCCACTCAATCGGAACGCCAGTTTTCTTGAGGTATTGGTTACCTAAGTACCCGTCAGCCATTACGATGTAGGTCCCGTGTTCAACCGACGGAAAAGTTCCTCGGTTTTTGTCGAAGAAAGCGCGAATGTTTTCGCGTAGGGTATTGTAGCCGTACAAGGCCACAACGAGTGTAAAATCTCAGAACAATCGACCCATTCCGATTCGTCTATGTATATGTTTGACAGGGCCCTTCCTCTACCGTAATTGGCATCAGACCCGGCACTGATTACTGTACATCCGTTTTCGAATCCAATGGTCGACTTGTTCCTCGTCGTTATTCGCACACCCGCGATGTATTCGGGGAGTCTGTCGTACATTTCGGTCATTAACTCGATAATAAAGCTGCTAATTGCTTTCTTAGGAGCCATTATCAAACTCACCCTATCGTTGTGGAATATAGCTTGGTGTAGCAATATAATCGCAGCAACCGTTGTTTTGCCCGCCTGCCTTTCAGCAGGGAGAAAGAAGGCCCTATCGTTTTGATAATTTCGAATGACCTGTCTTTGAAAATCGTTTAGCTGTATTTGTATCACACCGTTTGGCATCGACACCTTAATATGATTGTCAGCAAAATATTCAATGCTATCCCGACAACGGATAACCTCCATTATTTGTTCTTCGCTATATCGCATTATTCTCCACCTTTCATCATCTTGAGCAGATCCGTTGTTGATAGGATCAGGTTGTTGTTGGTCACATTGGTCGTACCCGACTGAGTCGAGTTGTCTTCCTTTGCGAACTTCTTCTTTTCTGACATCCCCACGAAGTCTTTGTTGGCATCGAGCAACGTCTTCATCATAGTCGAAACAACTTCGAATGCTCGAGGGTTCTGGGATTGCTTGGCTACAACTATCAACTCGTCGAGAGACTCCGTTCCCTTTTTCATCAACGATTCGATATTCGACCGAGCCGTTTCGATGTCTGTGATCACTTCATCCGTAGCGACGGTCGAAGGCGACACTGGAACGTGTATGTCTCCTGTCTCCACTGGAAGTTGAACAATGTCGTCCGGTTCAAGAACTTCGTCTAATGGCCTAAGTCCTAATGCATCTGCTATCTTGTGTTCACTCATGGCTCCACAATCTCATCCCTTATAATCGTAACCACTCCCCAATCATCGTCAATTTCAATCTGATCCCAGAAGATCGAGTTGTTAGCGATCGATGTGGGTTCCCCATTAGCTGTCAAGCCAGGATGCACTTGCACTTGGCTCATAAACGTATTTGCGGATGTAGTACTGTCATACATCCTCGTATCAACAAACTTAACGATTCCTTTTTGGCGCTCAGGACCCAAATACCAAGCCTTCATTGTGAAGTTCAGCGTCCAAAGGATGCTTCGCCGGGTTTCAAAATCGCCTTCGTAGAGGTCTTCCGTCGTCACACTATTCAGTACGAGTGGCACATCAAAAGGATCAACACCATCAACAATACTGACGGTTGTCGTCCATTCTGGCTTGAAAAACGGTATGATTTGCTCGAAGATTTGTGTCGCGTCCTCAGCGTATTTCGTCATAATATACAGCGAGAATTCGATGTTGTATGGAGCCGGTGCATACTGGAAAGCAGATTCGCCGCTTGACGATCTCATCTTTTTGATTGAGTTGACCTTGCGAGCCCCATCATATTGAAAGCTAGTTATCTCGAACGCCATTCTGGGCAGAGTGATTGCAGGCAGCCTATCAAGATTGGGATCCTGGCCCAGACGGACTAAGAACTTTTGATACGGACCGTATGAAATTGGCACTAGCATTTTCTGCACGATAGTGTTAGTATCGTGGTTGTATCTGGCTATGGCTATTTTGTTGAACAGCGTTCCAAATAGAGCTATGTACTTGCGAGTCGTTTGATTGTAGAAGTAATTCACGAATGCCATATCAACCTCAGGTATTTGCTGTGTATGTTATTGTTTCAGAGAACGGATCAATTTCCGTGAAGTCGATAAACGTGTTTCCCGCATATTCGTAAAATACGTTTTTAGCTATAGGGTCAGCATCAAACAGATCCGACAGGTTGTCTATTGACGTGGTCGAGAATGGAACAAACGCCGAGTCGATAAACGGTATGCCGGTGCTGAATCTCTCATTGGAATATTCGTACAGCTCGCACTTGATATCAAACACTTGCAACGAACCTGTCTGATAGAATACCGATTCATGCTCGACGAACATCACTTTGAAGAACTTTCTGTTCATCGGCATGTAGACGATGTCACCTTCTCGAGGTCTCATCAGCTCTGGACGTACTCTTGTTGCGTAACGCTCGAATGTTCTCATTGCCACTGTGAACGTCACCTGGTCGCGAATCTGCAAACCGAATTTCGAAAGGAAGTCGCCTTCTCCTTGGAACCCGTCTACAGACTTCACATACATTTCCATCTGATATGCATTGTCAAAAACCGCGATTGACGCTTCGTTCTGTATGTTGTCGACTGCCTCGACACTCTTGGTAACATAGTACGTATCCACCCCGAAAATAGCAATTGACTCGATCACAAGATCGTCAATCAGTTGTTGCTCGTTGAAGAAGTCATAATTCTGGAAGAATACGTTAGTTGCCATTGCTTATCCTGTGAAGTTATACACTAGAG
>Ga0196901_1001237_pt1 | contig 12965 bp, 24 predicted proteins | sample CB_VirMetaG_FD_169099 | JGI IMG/M metagenome (GOLD analysis project Ga0196901, IMG submission 169099) | Freshwater to marine saline gradient viral communities from Chesapeake Bay - CB_1504_1 Viral MetaG (v3) (version 3) | ecosystem: Environmental > Aquatic > Marine > Coastal | place: USA... | reverse complement strand
TGGTCCAGTATATGTGCCGGAAGAAATGCCTACAGTAACCGAAGATGTACCTCACGAAGTTGTAGTAGAAATACCAACTATGAATAACGCACAATACAAAAAACTAATTGATACGGCAACAGCTGAAAGATTAGAAGATGTTTTAAATGCGATTGAAGAAGGCAAACTAAATGCTACTCAAGTGCAAGTTTTAAACCTAGAAGAAAAACTAAATACATTAAGAAATGAGTAAACTACAATTTTTTGAAATGAGAGCGGAACAAATGACCGCTCTCTACGATAGCACATTCACAAAAAAAGACGCTATTAAAACAGGTGAAAATTTAATAGAATCAATATTAGAGTCTGGAGATTGTGATATAATGCAATTAGGAGCAAATTTAGCACGTTTAGAGCAAGTTGTTTCTAGTGCTATGATAAAGTTTAGAAGTCATATAATCGACAAAGAAAAACAAACTGTTTTAGGAGTTGAGTTTTCGCCTGTAAATGGAGGCAATACCGTAAATTATTCGGAAGATGCTATTTATTGCGAATTAAAATCAGATCTAGATAGTCGAGTAGAATTATTAAAATTAGCACAAAAACAAAATGTTTTAGATATGTATGGCAATGAAGTTCCAAAAGTATCTACTACACCTAGAAAATCATCAATAACAATTAAATTTTAAATAAAAATGGCAAAATTGCAAAGTTACTCAATGAGTTTAGCACTCACAAAATTAGAACACGGATTTATAACTACAAAGGCTGGCGCACGTTGTTTGGTTATACCATTAGAAAAAAACTATTTAACTGAAAAAGAGGGAGCAGTTTATATGCAAACCGACATCGTTACAATGGATAGCGAAGATAATAACGGTAATTGGGGTTTTCAAGTTCAGAAACTACCTAGCGAAATTTATAAGTCTTTAGGAGCTGAAAAAGCAAAAGAAATTAAACTACCTTATTTAGGCAATTTAAAAGTATTTGTAAAGAAAACAACAGATGCAATTGAAGCTATACCAATTGAACCAGAGGAAGACTCGGATCTTCCATTTTAACAAAAATCAAAAACCCATTTCGAAAGTTTTGGGTTTTTTTATAAAATAAATAAAAAAAGTATTGTTTATCTAAAAAGTAGTTGTATATTTGTACACAGATAACAACAACATAAAAACAAACAATATGGAAAATTTATTAAGTAAATCAGTAGAAGAAAGAGCAATTAACTTTATCATTAATGGAGTTGAACCTTTAGAAGCAGTTAAATTAGCAATCATTGAAGAACAAAAATTGATTTCTGAAATGTTAGAGCAAACAACAGAAAGAAGTAAAAAAGCAAAGCAACAACTTTGCAAAAATACTTATGGTTTAATTCACTTATTTAATTAATATGACACCAAAAGAAAGAGCAATTGATATTTATGAAACGCATTATTATAGTGATTTTTTTGATGACGATACATCTTTCAAAAGTCATTCTCAAAATACAATTAATGAAATAATAAAGGTTTTAGTAGAATTATCTAACGGAGAATTTACATTTATTCACGATGTTGAATATTGGCAAGAAGTTAAAAACGAAATAGAAAAATTATGAAACTAAGAACACCAACAAATAAAAGAGAAACTATTTTCGAATTTGAATATAGATTAAAACAAGAAGTAAAGGAATTATTAAAAAAACTAAAAGAAACAACATTATGAAAACATCTATTAAAATTATGTCAATATTCGGAAAATTACTTTTTGAATATGAGTGTGAAGAAAACTCAATTAAGAAAACTGTAGAACAGGCAGTAAAAGAAAAAGCTGATTTAAGTTTTGCTGATTTACGTTCTGCTGATTTAAGTTTTGCTAATTTACGTTATGCTGATTTAAGTTTTGCTAATTTACGTTATGCTAATTTACGTTATGCTAATTTACGTTATGCTAATTTACGTTCTGCTGATTTAAGTTCTGCTAATTTACGTTATGCTAATTTACGTTCTGCTGATTTAAGTTCTGCTAATTTACGTTCTGCTAATTTACGTTCTGCTGATTTAAGTTCTGCTAATTTACGTTATGCTAATTTACGTTCTGCTGATTTAAGTTCTGCTAATTTACGTTCTGCTGATTTAAGTTTTGCTAAAAACAAAGAAATTGCATTTTTACCAATGTTTTGTAAATGGAGTGTTTCCATTATTGGCGATAAAATTAAAATTGGATGCAAAGAAATTACCATTGAAAATTGGGATTTATTTTTTGAAAGTTCAGAAGAATTTGATACAAAAAGAAATACGGAAGAATTTAAACAAATACAAGCTATGTATTTAGCTTATAAAGCATACCTAACACATTTAACATCATGAGAAACGCAATCGAACAATGGATTATTAAGTTATCAAAATGGCTTGAAGAAAGCTCTAAAAACTGTCCTAGAGAAACAAAATGGTAAATTATGAAATACACAGCAGAACAGAAAATACAATTGAAAAACAAAGGAATGAAAGGATTTACTAAATACGATAGATTTATTCCAGTTGTTAAAATAGTAGACGGTTATTTCATAGTAGAAAGTAAAATGAATTATAAAATAAATTTATGACATCAAAAGAAAAAGCAAAAGATTTAGTATGTGATTTTTATGCAATACAATCAAATGAATATAATTATGGTATTAATTGGAAAATGGCAAAACAGTGCGCTATAATAACAGTTGATGAGATTATAAATTATGATAATCAATTTATGCAAACAGAATTACAATATAAACATTGGCAAGAAGTAAGAAACGAAATAGAGAAATTATGACACCGAAAGAAAAAGCAATTGAATTAGTAGATAAGATATTAGAATCTCTATATGACAATAATTCTTTATCATTTAGAAGAATACTTTATGGCAAATCTAAACAATGTGCTTTAATAGCAGTTGATGAGATATTAGAAGTTTTAGGAGAAGAAGGAGTTTATATGTATGCAGATTTAAAATTTGAAAAATATTGGCAAGAAGTTAAACAAGAAATAGAAAAATTATGACATCAAAACAAAAATTAAAATATATTGAGAAAAAGATGGAGTTAATACAGAAAAACAATCCAAAATTAGACCTTAAAGAAATTTCTGGATATTATTTTGATATTGAAAAATATTACAAACTTCGACAAGAACACTTTTTTTTAGAATTTGAAATTAACCACTGCCAAACGTGCGGTAAAAAAATATAACTATGACGCCAAAAAGAAAAAAAACACAAATGCACAAATTATACTGTCTTTGTCAATTATTATTAGAAAACCTTGATGAGTTAAAACCAACAAGCGGCAAAATGGTAACTTTTAAAAACGATTTAACGGGTTTATGCGAGTTGTTAAACAATGAAGTAGCCAATACGGCTGCAATACAAAAAACTACTTATTTTAACGAAATAAGCAATAAGATTGATACGATTTTAAGAAAAGAATTTAATCCAGATATGTAATGAAAATATTCGAAATTATAGAAATATTACGAAAAGACAATAATCATAGTCTTTGGAATAGATTGAAAAAAGACTTTACTTTAGATGATTGGGTTGAATTAGATAATTTAAAACGTGACTATAAAAAAGTAGCTCACGGCAAAAGTCAAGATAAAAGAGTAATGAAAATAAGCACTGGTGAAATATATTTTAACGGCAAAGAATGCTACGAAAAAAATAATATTAAAAGATGTACATTTTACGCTATGATGACAGGTAGACGAAAAAAAATAAATTGTGATTATAAGTACCTGTAAATTCACTACTTTTACAATAAAAATATAAAAATGGTTTTATCAAAGTGGAATGAATACGATTTAAAGATAAAAGAAATTTTACTAAACAATGAAAATTTAGAAACTATTGACATAGTTAATATTTTAAATTTAGATTTAGATACTTCTAATAGGTTACAATTTTCAAGATACATACGTAGAAATAAGAGCAGAATTTTAGATAATAACGAGGGGATTTATGACGCTTGTGAAAGTTTAGGAGTTGATCCAACAACCGCACCAATGATGTGGTTAAAAAATAAAGATGCTAGTATTCGAGTTACAAATCCGTTGTATATTAAATTATCAGAAGAAGAAAAGAATATAAAAGATATTGACTTCTTAAATATATTTAAGGGAAAAATTAAACCCATAATATTTAAAAACAATATTGATTTTAAAGAATCAGCTTTGTTTGATAGATTAGTATATACTGATGTACATATCGGAATGAATGTTAATCCTGATGGGTATTCTCTTTATGGCGGATTGTGGAATGAAGAAGAATTAACTAAAAGATTAGAGTTAATGGTTAAACATACTTTATCTAATAAAAAATCTAAAACATTAATTATTCATGAATTAGGTGATTTTTTAGATGGATGGGATGGATTTACAACAAGGGGAGGTCATTCTTTACCTCAAAACATGGATAATCAAAAAGCATTTGATACAGCTTTAACTTTTAAAATACAACTTATTGACGCTTTAATTCCATACTACGATAAGATAAAATGTATAAATATTTGTAACGATAACCATGCCGGAAGTTTTGGATATATAGCTAATTCAGCTTTTAAAACGTACATAGAATTTAAGTATGTCGAAAGAATTGAAATAATTAATCAAAGGAGATTTATAGACCACTATACGCAGGATAATGTAACTTTTATACTTACACATGGAAAAGATGATAAAAGCCTTAAATTTGGGTTTAAACCTATTTTAGATGCAAGGCAAATTGAAAAGATAAAAAATTATATTGATGAAAATAAACTGCATAGTCAAAAAATAGAATTTAGTAAAGGAGACTCTCATCAATATATTTTCGATAACTCAACATCAAAACATTTTTGTTACCAAAACTTCCCTGCTTTTAGTCCTCCATCGAATTGGGTACAAACTAATTTTCAAAACAGCATGAGTGGATTTGTTCATTTTAATTATTATAAAAATGGTCAAAAAAGTGTAAATGATTATATTTTTTAAATAAAATTTCGTATATTACATTATGATAGGTATTTACAAAATCACAAGTCCAACAAATAGGATTTATATAGGACAAAGTATAGATATAAGCAATAGATTTTACATTTATTCTATTAATTCATGCTATAAGCAAAAAAGATTATACTCTTCTTTAAAAAAGTATGGATTTGATAAACATAAATTTGAAGTTTTATGTGAATGTGAAATATCAGAACTTAATAAAATAGAAAGATATTATCAGGAGTTTTATAATGTTTTAAGTCCTATGGGTTTAAATTGTGTTTATCAATGTACAGAAGAAAAAAAGAGATTGATAAGTAATGAAATGAAAAACAAAATTTCAATAGCAAATAGTGGGGTAAAAAATGGAATGTATGGAATAAAACATACTGAAAAATTTAAACAAGATAGAAGAAATTACAAACATACAAAAGAGTCTATTTATAAAATATCAGAAAGATCTAAAGGAGGGAATAATCCAAATGCTAAAATTGTTATTGATTTAAACACCGGAATATTTTATGATTGTGTTGGAGATGCTGCAATTGTTTTAGGGTTAAAAAGAGATAATTTAAAACAGTGGCTAAATGGAAGAAGAAAAAATAAATCTAATTATGTTTATGCTTAATACTTAAATTATGATATACAATTTCATTTGCACATTAAAAGGAATAGATTTTAAATATAAAGTCGAATCAGATTCATTACTTGAAGCGAAAGTAAAAATACGTGAACATATTAAAAACTCGGTAGAAATTGAGGAATATATAAAAGAACCGATTAATCAAAACTCAAAAGAATTTATTGATTTTTTTAACGATATACTAAATGGCAAAACAAAGTAATTTAACCCGAATAAAAAGAGTATTAGAATTTTATCGTAAACGTGGATGTAATTCCGAATTTGCAAATAAAATTTATCGTAAAATAATTTGTAAATAGAAATAAAGTATTATATTTGCGCAGTAGTTGGCTCTCAAATTAACCCCAACAAAAGAACTTATAACTAATCCTTATAAATGACAAAGCGGTGAGAGGCTTTCGATTTTATAGGGATTTTTTAAATTAATTAATTATGAACGATTACGAAAAGTTTTTAGAAACAAAACGAAAAACGTTTTTAGAAAGTGGTTTTAACATTTCTGAAAATAAATTAAATCCATTATTGAAAGACTTCCAAAAGTTTGGAGTTAAAACGGCATTATTTAAAGGTAAGTTTGCGTTTTTCTTTGATTGCGGATTAGGTAAAACATTTAGTCAATTAGAATGGGCAAAACAAGTATCTATTAAGACTAAAAAGAAAGTTTTAATATTAGCTCCTTTAGCAATTGTTGAGCAAACAAAAAATGAAGCTTCAAAATTTGGTATTAAATTAGATGTTTTTGATATTACAAATTATGATCAATTGAAAAATACAGACGTTTCGATTTATAGCGGAGTAGTTTTAGATGAATCTAGTATTTTAAAAGGGCGTGACGGAAAACTATCATCATTAATAATTGAAACATTTAAAAATACACCATATAAACTTTGTTGTACAGCTACACCTTCTCCAAACGACCATATGGAATTAGGACAGCATTCTGAATTTTTAGGAGGTATGTCTTATTTAGAAATGTTAGCTATGTTTTTTGTCCATGATGGAGGTGAAACTTCAAAATGGAGATTAAGAAAACACGCTCAAGATAACTTTTGGAAGTATGTATCTGGATGGTCAATGGCTATTGATAATCCAAGTAGTTTAGGTTTTTGTAGTGAAGGATATAATTTGCCTGAAATTGAATATATAGAGCATATTATTAAAGTTGAAAATTTAAGCGAAAACTTATTCGGAGATGTTGCTGTTTCTGCAACTGATTTACATAAAGACTTAAACAGGTCTTTTGATTCTAGGATTGAAAAAACATTAGAAATAGTAAACGCAAATGATAATCAATGTATTGTTTGGGGTTTAAAAAATGCAGAAACCGATACTTTATCAAAATTATTAAAAAATAGTGTAAATGTTCAAGGTTCGGATAGTCCAGAATATAAAGCAAAGCATTTAAACGGATTTGCTAATAATGAATTTAAAACATTAATTACAAAAACTTCAATCGCATCATTTGGTATGAATTACCAACAATGCAATCAAATGGTTTTTATGTCTTATGATTTTAAATTTGAGGCTTTTTATCAAGCTGTTAGAAGATGTTATAGATTTGGTCAAAAAAATAAAGTAACCGTTCATATTCTTATTCCAGAAAGTCAAACAAATGTAAGACAAACTATTTTAACAAAAGAAAAACAGCATTTTGAGCGCATTAAAGAAATGTCAAGATATAGCGCAGAAACAAATTATAAACTTGCAAAATCAAAAGTAAAAATTATGAATAAAGAAATTAAAACAGACCAATACCATTTGATAAATGGCGATTGTGTTCAAGAAACTGCCAAATTACCTGATAATTGTGCCGATGTAGTTGTATTTAGTCCTCCATTTGCTGAGCTTTATGTTTATAGTGATAAAGAAGAAGATATGGGTAATGTATCAAATTATAAAGAATTTGAAAAACATTTTAAATTTCTTATTCCAGAATTAAAAAGAACGCTTAAAAGTGGTCGTATGTGCGCTATTCATTGTATGGATTTACCTATTCAAAAAGGAAAAGAGGGATATATTGGATTGCGTGATTTTAGCGGAATGTTAATTGATTGGTTTCAAAAAGAGGGTTTTATTTATCATTCAAAAGTTACTTTATGGAAAAATCCAGTTACTGAAATGCAAAGAACAAAAGCATTAGGATTACTACATAAAACTATTAAAAAAGATAGTATTATGTCACGTGTTGGAATACCTGATTACGTTTTGTTTTTCAGAAATGAAGGAGATAATGAAACACCAATAACACATCAAGATAAAGACCATACTAAATTAGATTATTTACCTGTTGATTTATGGCAAAAATATGCTTCTCCCGTATGGTATGATATTGATTATTCAAGAACTTTGCAATATCGATCAGGGCGTGATGGAAATGACGAAAAGCATATTTGTCCTTTGCAATTAGATACTATTGAACGCATATTGCATTTATATTCAAATGAGGGTGAAACTATATTAAGTCCATTTGGTGGTATTGGTTCTGAGGGTTGTACAGCTATTAAAATGAATCGTAAATCAATATCAATTGAATTAAAAGAATCATATTTTAAAATTAATGAAAATAATCATAAATCATTTGTTGAAGAAAAAAACAGTACATTAACATTATTTTAGTATATTTGTATTAATATCATTGGTGGAGCATTGATATAATTAAAAAAAATTTTACTATCCTATCAGGGCGAGACTCCACTCTCAAACTGATGGGATTTTTATTTTAAAAATTATGGCATATTTATCTTGGTTTAAATTTACCCCATCTGATTGGATTATGGGAAAAATACAAAGAACTCCAGAAATAACTCAAGCACGTTTTATGAGATTGATTTGTTTATATTGGAATAAGCAATGCATTTTATCTTATGATGATGCAGAAATTGAAATAGATAAAGAACATTTAGATATACTTTTATCTAAAAAAATTATAAAATTAGAAAATGATTTTATAATAATTGAATTTCTTAACGAGCAACTTGGAACTATTACTGAAACCTCGCAAAAACGAAAAGAAGCTGTATTACTAAGATGGTCAAAAGTAAAACAAAACGATACAAGTGTATCAAAAATCAATACAAGTGTATTACAAAACGATACAGATAAGATAAGAGAAGATAAGATAAGAATAGATAATATAAATAATAATATAGATAGTCGCAAATTGTCATTTGCGCACTCACTCAAAAAGTATTTAGATATTTATTCAAAAGAAACTATTAGAGATTTTTACGAGTATTGGGCAGAACCAAATAAATCAAATACAAAGTTTAGACAAGAATTACAAAAAACTTGGGATACTGAAAGACGATTAAAAACTTGGAATAAAAATAATTTTAACAATAAAACACAAAATAATGAACAACTTAATAACATTACCACAGCAATCCGAGATAAAAATCCGAGAATATAATTTAAAATGTTCTTTGGCAGTTGCTTTTGAACGAACTAATACACCTCCTTTTAATTTAGATAAATTAGTTAGTGACGTTTTGACTGAATTTCCAAAAGTAACCAACAATGAAATAACAGCAGCTTTGCGAAGTGGATCTTTAGGAAAATATGGAAGGACTTTTAAATTATCAACCCAAGAAATTTGTTATTGGATTAGAGAATATTTAAAAAGTAAAAATAAAAAACAAAGTTTACTTTGAGCTGGTTGTCAGATAATGCAGTAAAAAGGATTTTTAACGCATTTAAACGATCTAAAGACAAAATATATAAGGAAGATATAGAAGCGTTAAAATTATTAAATGACGAGCTTATAAATAGCCAAAAGCAATATGTTAACGATAATATTCTATATGCAAAATTACTATCTGTTATTTTAATGCAAGAAGTTAGATATTTTAATGATATGAAAATGGCAATTAAAAACGTAAATGGAATTTTTCTTTTACCTTTAGAAAATCATATTGAAAATTTAAGGAACGAATTAAATAGAAATGATTTTAATTTATATATTGAATCAATTGGAATAGATTTAAATTCAAATAAAAATGAAGATAAAATTTTAGAAAATAATCAAAAAGAAATAATCGAAAAATTAAATAAATTTTGGAATTATGAAAAAGTTGAAAAGTCATTTTATAATACTGCTAATGATTTTTTAAAGGATTTTAATAATTATAAATAATAAGCTATGGATTTAAATTTTGAAGAGTTACAAAGTGCGCCAGAAATATTGGATTATGATAGTTTATTAAATGATTGTAGCGTTGATTTATCCGAAGAGATGCCGAAACCAGATATATTATTGTCTATTGGAATGCATCAATACAAAGGGCAAAATTACCCAACTCCATTAATGACTGCAGGAGAGTTTAGTGCAATTATTGCAGTATCAAAAGCAAAAAAATCATTTATTAAAAGTGCGTTTTTAGCGTGTTATATTGGAGGAGAATCAAGTTTATTATTTCCAAATATAAAAAGTCATCGTGATGAAGATTTTACAATATTGGATTTTGATACTGAACAAGGAAAATATTATGCACAAAGAACATTTAGACGAGTTTTAGATATTGTAAATAGTCAATATGATAATTATAAATGTTATGTTACTCGTCATAGATCATCATTAGAAAGATTAATGTTAATTGATTACTGTCTTAAAAATCAAGATAGATTATACAATAAACCAGTTAAATTAGTTTCAATTGATGGAATTGCTGATTTAGTAGAAAATACAAATGACATTGTAATGAGTAAAGAAGCAAGCGATTATATTATGAAATGGACTTATCAATATAATATTCACATTACAACTGTAATTCATAAATCAGGATTAACTGGTAAACCTTTAGGGCATTTAGGAACTTATGTTTTAAAGAAAGCCGAAAACGTTATTGAATTAGAAGTAAATGAGGATAAAAGTATTTCAGTTAATAATCCTTATTCTCGTGGAATATCTTTTGATGTGTTTAATTTTGACGTTAATAAAGATAGTTTGCCTTATTTAGTAAATGACGAATTTTAAATATTATGAATTATAAACTACAAATTAAACCATTAAGTATTAATGAAGCATTTAAAGGTCGCAAATTTAGAACTGATAAATACGATTATTTTATTAAAAATTGTTTATTACAGTTGCCAAAAACTATATTAATTCAAGATAAAACAAATATTAAGTTAGCGATTGAGTTTGGTTTTAGTAGTAAGGCAAGTGATATTGATAATTGTTGCAAAACTTTTATTGATTGCTTGGTAAAAAAATATAAAGTTGATGATCGTTTTATTTATGAAATGCACGTTTTTAAAAGCATTGTAAAAAAAGGAGAGGAATATATAAAATTTAAAATATATTAACTATCTTTGTTATTCATAATTAAATAATTTTTACCGCTTGTTGTCGCATTTGTGAGCAAGCGGTTTTTTTGAATAATCAATATTTATTTCAAGATGGAAGAAAAAACTCATGGAGGAGCTAGAAAAGGCGCAGGAGCAAAAAGAAAAGCAGATATTGAAAAAGCAAATGAAGTGTTTTTATCTATGATTAAATCAGTTCATGATGTTGAAACAGACGATGAAGCAAAACAAGAACTAGCTAAAACACTTTATTCTTTTGAACGAGGTCAAATGTTTATTGCGGAGCATATATTTGGAAAACCAAAAGAAACCATAGAAAATATAAATATAGATGCCGGGAAACTTACAGATGAAGAAATAAAAAAGATAAATGATAACCTCGAACAATCTTACTAATGAGCAAAAAGTTCTTAAAGTAAAATGTGAGAATGATTTATTATTTTTCACAAGATATATATACAAAGAAAATCATAGGCGTAATTTTATTATTGCGCCTCATTTTGTTATTATAGCTAATGCATTAATGGATGTAGTCAATGGAAAAACAAAAAGATTAATTATAAATATACCTCCAAGATATGGCAAGACAGAATTAGCAGTAAAATGTTTTATTGCATGGTGTTTAGCTAATAATTCATCTTCAAAATTTATTCATTTAAGTTATTCTGACGATTTGGCTTTGGATAATTCAAGTCAAACAAAAGAATACATAGAAAGTGAATCATTTCGTGCATTATGGAATATGGATTTAAAAAAGGACGCTCAAGGAAAAAAGAAGTGGTTTAATAAAGATGGAGGAGGTGTATATGCTACGGCTTCGGGTGGTGCTATAACAGGATTTGGAGCTGGAGTTGCTGAAAGTGCAACTTTTGCTGGAGCTATTATAATTGATGATCCATTAAAGCCTGATGATGCACAAAGTGATACTAAAAGGCAATCCGTTAATGAAAGATACAATAGTACAATTAGATCTAGGGTAAATGATAGAGAAACTCCTATTATAGTAATCATGCAAAGATTACATGAAGATGATTTAAGTGGATTTCTTTTAGCTGGTGGATCAGGTGAACAATGGACACATTTATGTTTACCAGCATTAAATGAAGCAAATGAACCATTATGGATTGATAAGCATAATTTTAATGAATTAGAACAAATTAGACAAGCAAATAGATATAATTTTGCAGGTCAATATATGCAACAACCTTCTCCAGAAGAGGGTGGTGAATGGAGAAAAGAATGGTTTACAATAATGGATAAAAATGAAATTCCTTTACAATCTTTAAAATGGGAATTATTTATCGATGGTGCATATACAAAAGACACAAAGAATGATCCAAGTGGTTTCCAAATTGGAGCAAAGTGGGAAAATAATTATGTTATATTAAGCAGCATAGATAAGTATTTAGAGATGCCAGAATTAATAAAATTTATTCCTAATCATATTAATGCAAGTGATGTTCCAATATCTATGACTTTAGTCGAGCCAAAAGCATCAGGAAAATCAATAGTACAAATTATAAGACAAGAAACAAAATTAAATGTTTCAGAAATAAAGACTAAATTTGTAAATAGTTCCAAGATTGAAAATGCTAGAGCTTGTTCTAGTTATATTGAAGCAGGTAGAGTTATATTAGTAAAAGGTGCTTGGAATGAACATTTTTTACATCAGGTTGCTATATTTCCCAACGGAAAACATGATGAACATATTGATATTACGTGTTATGGAATAGAGAGAAATTTATTAACTAACGGATTTTTTACATTTTAATTACTATATTTACATAAAATTTTAGATACAATGGCAGTAAATAGATTTCGTTTAGCATTGGATATTTTATTAAATCCAAATAAAAACTACTTTAATGAGGCGTTATATAAATCTGTAGGAGGTTTAACAACTACATATAACCAAACACTTGAAACATTATTAATTAAGGGATACGGAGAGAATCCAGATGTTAACGCAATAGTTAATCAAATGGCTTCAAAAACTACATCAATACCATATATCATTAAGCCTATTAATGATGATGATAGTTATAAAAAACTTA
>Ga0196901_1001236_pt1 | contig 12966 bp, 10 predicted proteins | sample CB_VirMetaG_FD_169099 | JGI IMG/M metagenome (GOLD analysis project Ga0196901, IMG submission 169099) | Freshwater to marine saline gradient viral communities from Chesapeake Bay - CB_1504_1 Viral MetaG (v3) (version 3) | ecosystem: Environmental > Aquatic > Marine > Coastal | place: USA... | reverse complement strand
AGCTGGAAGTTTGGTCGGGGGTGGTATTGGAGCTCTCGTCGGGGTCGGAACATCGTTGTGGCATCACTTCTTCTAAAAAAAGAGGCTTAAGGAAGAGCATGTAGTAATAGAAAGGAACATGCCAACCAACTATCAAAATGGAAAGATCTATCGAATTGTGTGTAACATCACAGGACTTACCTACATCGGGAGTACTTGTCAAACGCTATCGCAACGACTTACCAAACATCGATTCAATTATAAAACACTACTGGAGAAACCTGAGAAAAAATTGGCAACATCTGTGAAGGTCATTGCTGGGGGAGATTATGATATCGTCCTATTGGAGAAGTGTCCTTGTGAATCGAAGGAAGAACTACACAAACGTGAACGATACTACATTGAGTCTATGGATTGTGTGAACAAGGTTATTCCCACACGGACTGAAGCTGAGAAGAAGAAGATTTATCGTGAGAAGAATAAAGATTCAATAGCTGAGAAGAATGTAAAAGTAGAGTGTGGTTGTGGTACGACTCACTCTCATTTCAACAAACCCAGACATCTCAGATCAAAGAAACATCAACTATGGGCGGAGACACAGTAAGGAAATTAGGATTATAACACACAGGTGTGGTATAATGGATCGATTACTCGACGAGAACAAGGGAATCGATAGCACGGTCGTAATGGTCAATGGAGAATGATTTTACGAGAGCTGGCGGCGCCCACGGGAATTTAGCGTGGTAAAGTTTATATAAGTGTTTCATAGCGTCTTGCTCTCTATCTACGTCGTCAATTTTAATGTCGTCAAGGTGTTCGTTGTATTGCTTCTTTAGCGTGAGTATTGAGATACCGGACGAACTTAATTCAGGGTCATGTGATTCGAGCACTGGAATGTCTTCAACAGGCACATAAATTTTCTCGTCAATTGATTCCATTGTCTTCTTTATCTTACTTGAGATTTTAAAAATTTTGTTGAATTTTACACGACAACCGAGATTTGTCCGTCCGTCTGGAGAGTCCAGAAAGCCTCACAATTGGCAAAGACACATACCTCAGTAGTAGCAGTAGCACCCCCAGAGGCAGTCCAGTTGAAGGTATTGGGGGAAGCATTCATAGCTGTGTTCATTCCACGAAGAGCAAGGTGGTCGTCGTCAAACACTTTCAAGTCAGCACACATAACGAAGCTGTTAGCCAAGAAAGACACCTTATCAGGACCAACACCATCTTTCACGAATGAGCTATTAAGCATCTCCTTGTAAGCACGAGCAAGGATAGCTGTGGCAGCAACAGCACTGACCTTAATCTGTGAAGATGGGTGAGCTTGCCCGTCAATTTCGTAGTAGAATTCAGTACACCCGTTCGGGACAAATGTTGTTTTAGTTCCACCATACGCACGGTCAACAGCCGTTCTCTGGACAGCACATAGGGAAAGGAGAGACAAGGAGCGGTCATTAATTTGAATAATGTTCTCACCAGTTACACCTTGGGTAAGAGCTCCAACATAGCATTTGTAGGTATCTCCAGACCAGCTCACACCCTGAGATTGGTGAAACGTTTTGTAGGCAGACAATGCTTCAGGATTCTGGATTTTATACAAGGGAGCAATAAAACGAGGGTTAATTACAGACAATCCAAGAGCGGGGTCACCAGTGGTCCAAGTTCCTTGAAGAACAGTTGGGTTGATTCGGATAATGATATCAAATTGAGCTCCCATGGGGATAGCCATACCATCGTGGGGATTAAGGAATCCAGAGTCCTCAATTTCTAAGACCATGTCGTAACTATTTTCAGTTGCTTCAAGCGTTTGTCCGGCAACAGGTTGCGCAAGAGCTGGAGTAGGACCATCAAGCATAACGCTCCGACGATTCTGAGCCACGAGACTACAGTCAAGGCGATTACGGACATTATGGCGAACACAGTAACGTTCGAGGCGTTCAAGGAGACGTCCTTGAGATTCAATACGAATGCTATCAATAACACCAGCACCATCTGAACCGAGAGTGCAATCATATGTGTCCGTAGCAGCGAGAGCTGACAAGTTGAAGGCGAGATATCCCCGCTTGACATCGAGAAAGCCATCGTTGGCGGAAACAGGAATGCGAATTTCGTTGGTTACAGCATTGAAAGTATTACCGTTTGAGGCTGCGAAAAGTCGTTGGGAAGAAGATGCGGATACGGATGGCACTCGGCCCATTGCGTATCTCATCGAGGAGGGTAGGCTTGATCGTGAATCAGACATGTTTATTGTACGCAACATTAGATTTTTTCGAAAAAAAAACGTAAAATCGCACTCCCGAGTCGTTCATAGCCCAAATGACTTTTCGGCAGAGATAAGAATATGTTGCGTAAGAGAAAGAAACGATGTCGAACCCTCTATCCAAAGTGCCGCATCTCAAGGGATCAAAGGATCGAAAGCCTGACTACCCTTTTAAAATCAAACCACCTTTATTGCCTAGTATGTCATGCCTAATCAGCGGATCTCCGGCAAGTGGCAAAACATCGCTCATAACGAGTTTCCTATTGAGCACAAGTCCCCTCTACTATCATAAATTTTTCGATGAGATCCATATCATATCAGGGTCAACTCAAACAATGTCGCTTGACGATTTCGGACTACCAGATTCACATATCCATGACGAATACTCTGAACAAATCATGTCGGAGATACTCAGCACACTCCAAGAAGGTGAGAATGGAAACAGCCTAATTTGGCTCGACGATGTAATCAACGATCTATCACCAGCTGACAAAGTCCTCAACAAGGCTATCCTCAACAGACGTCATATCACGCAGAATCAGAATGACAAGACTAGGGCTGAGCTGAGCGTTTGGATCTCTACCCAGAAATACAATCGCTTAGCACTACGCTACAGAGCGAACATCACTTGCTTCATCATCTTCCCTACCTCTAACCACTCCGAGATTCGAAATATCAAGGACGAGCTACTTGGAGACCTCACTAAGGATCAGCAAGACGCTGTATTGGATTTGTGCTTCAGTGAACCGTATTCGTTCCTATTCATTAACACGATGATGCCAAAGGGTAAGCGCCTCTACTGTAAGTTCGACCTTTTGGAACTTCAAGAGGAATAAATACGATTTAAGAACAGTAAGATAAAGTAATAAACAGTATGCCTAATTACCAAAACGGAAAGATTTATAAAATTGAATCAAAGACTGCTACAGATGCGTTGCCTTATTACGGGTCAACTACACAATCACAACTTTGTAGAAGATTGTCGAACCACGTAGGTCACTATAAAAGTTACATGGATGGTAAATTTCACAACCTCACATCGTTTGAGATTATCAAGACTGGTGACTACAAGATTACTTTAGTGGAGCTGTTTCCTTGTAACTCTTCAGATGAATTGACTGCTAGAGAAGGACATTACATAAGGAATTTTGATTGTGTCAATAGATGTATAGCAGGTCGGACGCAAAATCAGTGGTATGATGACAATAAAGATAGAATCTTAGATGACCGTAAAGAGTATTACAACACAAATAAAGAGTCAATTTTACAAGTTAGGGGGAAATACCGTGAAGAGAACCGTGAGGCAATTAATGTGAAACAGAATGAGAAAGTTCAGTGTGAATGTGGGGCAGTTATCTCAAGATGCGGTAAAAGCGTACATAAGAAGACCAAAAAACACCAGAAATGGGTCGAGCTACAAGAAGAATAATTCAATTAAGAGAGATAATGTTGCCATACAGTAAAGGATGTCGATCACCAACTCAAATTTCAACGCGAGGTCGATACTGGGGCTACATCGTGATAAGGTATTCACAAGCTCAGATACACTCTCAAATTCTCAACTTACTGTTCCATTTTTACAGCAGAACTTGGGCAACGTAGTTACGAATAACGACTCATCTTTCAATTACAACCCATACACAAAGACCCTCAGTGTCCCAAATATCACCGGTGTCGTCAGTCAGAATGAGGTCTCACCTGTGGTCGACGATATCGCATACCATCTCATAGGTACAGCTGATGACCCTTCTGCCGGAACAATAGACACGACCCTCAACGCCGATGTGAATCTATCGTACACCCGCAAATCAAGCGGAGAGAACCAGCTCACTATCAGGTCAGACGACAGCCAGCTATGCCTTTTCAAGACTCCTACACATCCTAACGATCACGGTTACAAACTGAGATATAACAGCTCCCCAAGCGAATTCACCATAGTCCAGACGACTGGAGGCGTCGATGAGGTGATTATGACTATTTCAGCCAGTGGAGATGTGTCTTTTGCTAACGACTTGACGATTGGTGGTGTATTTTCGGGTGATGGATCTCTCTTAACATCGGTTTCTTCTGAGACCAGTGATATCACAGATACTGGCGACGACACTGACTACTACCTTGTCTTTACAGACTCTTCTGGTTCTGGGAAAACACTGCGGGTTAATGAAACATCAAGTCCAGGAGATACATTCACCTACAATCCATCAACCAACAAATTGTCCGTTTTGCGAGTATATTGCGGTTATATTGAAGCAGACAACTATATAGGCGTGAAAACCTCTGAGCTCACTGGGTTAATAGAAAATTTACAACTACGAAACAGTTACATAACGATAGGGACTACGACAATAAACCTAGGAAACACCGTCACGGAACTATTCGGTTTAACAAAATTACATATCGGCAACTCCGCTAACGCAGTCCAACTAACGATAGACGGAGCAACCGCTTATCCATCAGCAGGATTTTTGATTGGGGGATGGTCTGGTGGTAATGACGCAAACAAACATACAATACAAAGTAGTAGTAATTTACATATTGATAGTGCTGATAATGGTGATATATATATGAATTTTTATTCAGCAAGAGGAATTAATTTATGTGTTGGAGGTGGGAATGTCGGAATTGGGGATACGTTTGCTCAAAGTAAATTATCTGTTATCAATAGATCGGCAACAGGAGGATATACCTACGCAAATGTATCCGCTGGTTTTTTCTCTGGTGCTGCTACTGGTGGCGTTCACGGCCCTCAATTAGGTGGTGATTATATTAGCGGAAATTCTTTTATTCAATCTGGTTTTAATAGAACTGGATATGGTTATAATTTAATTTTACAACCATCTTCTGGTAATGTAGGTATTGGAAATAGCAGTCCATCAGCTAAATTACACATTTCTAACACAAGCACTTGTATAACATTTATAGAATCGACATCTAACGCTGCCTACATGAACACTAAAAATGTGTCGTCGGGAGGATTATCATATTTCGGAACAGATGGGAATGGATTAATGAATATAGATGCTGGTGCTACTATTGTCGGTTCAAGTGCAGGAAAAAACATATATATATCACCTGGTTTAAGTGCTAAGATGACTATTACATCAGCTGGGAATGTAGGTATTGGTATTGGTATTACTCCTAACCCATCACACAAATTAGATGTTGATGGTAATGTTTTTTCTAATAATGGATTTTATACACCAACTTATACAAGTGGCGGAAATTATTATTTTGGAACTGAATATTTAAGTAGGATTTTAGCAGGAATGGAAATAGAACATACTACACCTGGTAATTTTTCTCAAAAACTACATTTTAGAACACATCATTTTGGAGTAAGTGAAGATAGGAGAATGACTATTGATGAAGATGGTAATGTTGGTATCGGCTATTTAGACCCACAAAATAAGTTGGAAGTTCTCGGCGATATAAAATGCGGAAATTCTGCTAATACCTTAACTGCCCTCGATATCGAAATAAATTCTAGTTTTGCGTATGGAATACTCATCGGAGGTTGGAGCAGCGGAGGTTTGACGGCTGGGAATTCTACTATTGAGATGAGCTCAAACCTTCATATTGATAGTCCATCTAGTGGTTCGATTGGTCCTGGAAATATTTATCTAAATTATTACAACGCAGCACAATCTACATATATACGAAACAGAGAGGATATTTCTGATAAAAGAATTAAAAAAGATATTGTTGAAATAGAAACAGAAGAACAATTTAACGAGACTTTTGAAATTATCAAAAAAGTAGGCTCTTACAAATATAAATATCGTGATATATACAGAGAGAACGACCTTGACCAATATGGTTTCATAGCACAGGAAGTATTAGAAAATTATCCAGTTGCTTGTAAATTAGCAGGCAATAATTGCTACCTACCAAACATCATGGAAACTCTAAATTTTACTTATGAAGTCGGGGAAGAGAATCAGTATACATTCACAATAACAGGATATGAATTGGATGTCGATGTCAAATATCTCTTTTACGGGTTCCGTGAAGGTGTAGAGCAATTTGACTACCTTGAAAATGTCGAGCCCACAAGCGGCAAGACATTCGCATTCACCCCAACAGTTGTAAAGAATCAAGGACCACCTACATATATTAAACTTGTATTAGTCGGGACATACACAGATGATAAGTTGGGAGTGTCCAAAGATAAACTGTTCCAATTAGGATTCGCTGGCGTTCGTGGGCTAATAGCAGAGAATGAATCGCTGAAAGAGCAACTTGGGTCTGTTGAGGCCCGACTTGCGGCGGTTGAGGCGAGGCTCGCCAGTCTATAGAATAAAAAAAATAAGCAGATCTGCTTTTCCTTTTTTTAGATGCTGGCCGAAAGCTCGCCGGTGTTGACGTTGAAGCCGAATTCAATGTCGCACAGGGCAAAGGTCGTGGCCTCGAGGGTCAGCCCGCCGATTGCTGCGGCTGTAGTGACACGCAGCGAGACCGGCTGTGCCATAGAGGCCGTGTCGATGCCGCTGTATAGAGAACCGTCCTCGAAGCTTTCTAGGGCGGTCCCGATGCATGCGATACTAGCAGCGTCGGCAACTCCGGCGGCGATGGCTCCGTCGAAGGCGGCCCGGGTGACGAGCCCGGTGTTCATCGAACCGGTAGACGACCACAGACGCATCAGCTGTGCGTAGGTCGCGGCCGTTCCACCAGGGGCAGCCACCTCGACCGCCTGAGCAGGGCACGGCCGGCCTGCGATTTCGTAATCCCACAGGGACAACCAGCCGATCGACTTGGCACTAAGGCTGTAGAGTTCTGCGTCCGCGATGGCCGCGTTGTCGCGCAGCACCGTCATCAGTGCCCTCAGAGAACGTGAGCGGTCGTTGATGTGAATCGTATGGTTGGCCGCCCCTGTAAGCGAGCCGAACGATGTCTTGGCCGTCAGGCCGCTCCAGCTGAGCATGCCACCATTCTCCTGGGCCAGTGCGGCGAGGTTGGCGGTGAAACCATTGTCGTGCACCTGGACGTCTGGGACCTGGAGGTAGACGTTTGCGACTGTGTAAGTGACGACACCGGCATCGCCTCGGACAAACGACGCGGCACCGGCCGCGAGTGTCACCTCCAGGGTGAATCCGGCGTTGCTGGGCAGGTACTTTGCACTGGCGTTTTGGAAGAAAGCGGACTTGATGGGAATCATGACCGGCACGACGCCGGCGATGGCCAATTCACCGGCGGTCGTGTTGTCAAGGATGTTGGTGGGACCTTGAGCCAGGATGGACATGGCGTTCGCCTCCTCCTGGGTGGATGTGAACTGCCCGGTCGTCGCGGCCCAGAGGTTGTAGTGCTCGATCGACTCGAGGACCTGTCCCTGGTTACTGAGCACGCGCACACGCTCGATGCAGCACGCGGCCCCGCCGTCCGGCTTGATAGCGACCCCAGTTGTATTGGTAATGGTGAAGCACAGCAGCGCTGAGTTCAAGTCGAGGAAGTTGGCACTGGAAATATCTAGCCTTATTGTTGGGTTAGCCGGGCTGAAATTCCCTCCAGTCGAAGAGTAGTAACGCCTGAGGGCCCGGGTCGCCGAGAGCCCTTCGACCTGGCCAATGTCGTAGCGGAGTCCCGCGGCCACGGCGCCGGACATGGCCTCCCGGTGGGGCATGCGAGCGTTGGCAAGGGTGTCGTTCTGCTGGCGCTCCATGTCTGGGTTTGGGATACTAGCAACCAAAAAAAAACGCGTGTCCCCCCCCGATCACGGTCGTGAAAAGTTTGCCACGCCGTGACGAGACAACAGGCCGCCGCTGCCCTTGACTTTGCGATTCCATCGCCCCGAGCCAAACACGCGGCCGAGCAGCGACACGCCGTCGCCGTGCACTCTGACGTTGTCGATCTTCCCACAGTACTCAGGCTTCTTAAACGGGTTGAAACGGCTACACTTGAGGTCGCTGAGCCGTGGCAATCCTGCCCCGCGGTTATAAGTCGTCGCCGGTATATTATTTTTGGCCGCCAGAGAGGCAGCGAGCGTGCCGCCGAGCGAGTGGCCCGTCGCCTCAATGTCGCCGCCGTACTTGTCGCGCGCTCGCTCAAACGTCTTTTGCGTGCGATCAAAGCGGCTGCCGTAGCCTCCAAGGTTGGTGCCGGTCGCGACCCCGACGTCTGCGAGCAGGTCTCGCGCCGCAGTTCGCGCGCCCTGTTGGACTTCAGTCCCTCGCGCTGCCAGGATTGTCTTGCCCGACTCTGGGTCGTGGTATACGGCCGATTCTGGGTCGCTCAGCTCCTCGTCGAAGAGATAGGAGCCTACCTGCCTCTGGCGCTCGCGCTTGTACGCCTGGTCGGCAAAGGCTGCAGAATCCGATGCCATGGGTTTTAGTGTTTGCTTTAGATAATAGTCGACCGTGCCCCAAAGCTCTCTAGGAGTCGTGCGGCGACCCACCGGCCCTGGTCGATCAGCCACCAAATCGTCATCATTTAAAAAAAGAGAGCGTGATCACTGCCACAAGTCGACCGGGTGGTACGAGACGTCCTTGGTCGATCCGCGGGGCCGAAAGGTCGTGGGCTCGCCAATCTCCACGTGGAACGGGGCGGCCAAGTCCTGCTCGGCGATTCGCTTGTTGAGCGACGCGTTGGCAAAGAACTCTGCGCCGTCGGCCGTCTTGAGCACGTGCGACACGCCGTAGCGGGTCGTCACGGCACGCATGGAAACTATATAGTGTTGGCCGATCATTTCAGAGATTGGAGTCGCGGGGGTCATGGTCAGGATTGGCATCCTGATTTGCCTTGTCGTCACCAAAAAGTTGGACTCGTCGGACGAGTTTGTTTAATGGAATGTATCTATTACTTTAGAATTGCACCTTGCGAATCATCTTGTCTGAGCGTACCGAGTGGTCCTTGCCCGTCCTGAACATGACGTGTCCGTTCGAGCCCAGCGAGAACTCGATCGCGACGCCGTCGTAGAGCTGCTGGAACAAACGCATCGGGTCCCCGCCGTAGTGGCGGTCGCACTCCTCGACGATGCACGCCGTCGGGATGCCCTTGAGCCTGATGTGGTACGCCACCGTGCCCGCCTCGTCGATCAGGCGGTCAATGTACGACTTCTTGCCGAGGAACATCGAGTCGGTGGCGCAAATCTCCCCGGTCGACTTGTCCGTCGTGGGCACGAGGTGCCCGTCGACGATGCTCATGCATGTCTTGTAGTCAAAGTCTGTGTGGAACTGCCCGAGCTGGTTACCTATCAGCTCGCGTCCGTAGCGCTCGCGGAAGGCGTCTGCCAGCCTCGGGACCGCGTCGCTCTCGATGTGCATGCTGTCCGTGTCCCCGTAGTAGACTCGCTCGCCAATCTCCTCGGCCGTGCACTTGACCTCGTTCATGATGGTCTTGCTGATCGACAGGATCTCTGTCGCGACGTGGACCCGGTTGTAGTGGCTCTCGATCTCCTTGTAGCGCTGGAAGCGGTACGTGCCGTTGCCCATCACCGTGTACTCCTTGATCGCGTTGAAGTTGTTCTGCGTGTAGTTGGCCGCCTTGTCCTCACCGACGTACGAGATGTCGGTGTCGATCGGCTTGAGCGCGCAGATGCCATAGGCCGAGTTCATCAACTCCTTGATGCACAGCTGCAGCGAGTTGCGCTTCTGACGCTTGTAGACCAGCCGCTGCTCGAAGATCGTGCGGATGACGTCGTTGATCGTGTCGTTGCGCCCCTCGTCAAAGTAGTAGCCCTGGAGGATGTCGTACGTGATGTCGGACCACCTCACGAGGTCCTCGAGGGTGAACCGGTCGACGATGAGCTCCTTGCCCTCGAGATCGTTGGTCCAGTTGTTGCCAGCCTCGGTCTTGAGGCAAGTGATTGGGAAGCGCCACTCACGCCCGACCGTCTTGACGAAGATCTTGACAAAGTACCCGTCGACCGCCGTCAAGTCTACGCTGGCGTCCCACACCTTTGGAGTGCCCCTGAGGTAACCAGGGATGCGCGCCATCGCCGACGGGTAGAGGCTGACCCCGTCAAAGTCCGCCAGGGTCTTCGCGAGCTCCTCTGTTGACGCGAACTTTGACTTTTTGTTCTCGGCGACCATCGTCCGCCCGCCAATCATCGCCTTGGCCATGAAGGCCAATGGGACGCCCGACACCTCGTACACGCCGTCGTAGCAGCCGGCCTCTGTAAAGTAGGCGTCGGCCAGCGAGGCCATCGTCGGGTACGCCATGATGTCGAGGTCGCCGATCTCGAGCATGCTCGCCCTGAAGACCTTCCACCCCTCCTTGAGCACCGTGACGTCGCGCCCGCAGTAATACTCACAGTAGCGCATCATGTCGTAGCCGCCCTCGACTTGGCACTCCAGGCGCTCGAGGTTTGCCATCAACTGCGGCAGGTCGCCCTTCTTAGTGTGTCGCTCGATCTGCTGCTGGGTCGCCACGCCCCCCGCGTCGATGAATCGCTTGGTGTAGAGGCTGTACGGCATGACTTCCTTCTCGTCGGCGAGGTCGAACGATTTGGGGAAGTCGGCCAGCGGCATGCTGATCATCTTGCACGTGTCCTGAAACACCAGGCGCACGACGAGGTCGTGGCTGTCCCCCCACAAACTGTACATCCCGCTGCCCGTGATGATGTTGGTGGAGCGCTCGATTGTCGTCAGCCTGGTCAAATGCGGGATTATAAAGCTGAGGTCGTATGTATGGTTGTGCGCGAGGATCTTCACCTTGGGGATGCTGTCCATCTTGATCTTGTCCCGCTTCATGGGGACGCCGTACGACTTGGCCAAGTGGTTCAGGAAATGCAGCGCGCAGTCGTCTCCGGAGTATCGATAGTTTTCATCTCGCTCTAGCTCCTCGTATGAGACTGAGAACTCCTTGTGCTTGCTGCCCTCGGTCTTGGTCTCGAAGTCGTAGAACACGTTGGCCGCGTAGAGCTTGTGCTTGTCGAGTAGCTTCAGCTGCTCTGCTGGTCCCATGCCCGTGCGAGCGAACTTTGCCTCCAGCCGGGCCAATTGCGCGACCCCGCCCAACTGTTGAGACATGTTCACCTTGGCATAGTCGACCTTTGCCTGCGCGTCGCCCGCCTGCTCGTCCGCCTTGTCCGCCTCGGCTGCCTCGTGGGCCGTCGGCTCGTCGAACTCGCGGTCGTCGATGATTTCGTCGGGCCAGTCCGGCTCGTCCGGCTCGTCCTCACAGAATCGCTTGGGGTGGAACCGGCGCACTGCCGTCTCCGGGTACTCGAGGCCGTTCTCAAAGGTCGTGGACGCCTTGTCGTGGAACTGAGTGCGGAAGATACCGTCGGTCGAGATGTCGATCGGCTTGACGTGCGGGCCCTTGAGGATTGCGCGCATCAGGTCGAGCGAGTTCATGCCGCGTGTCTTTTTGCGGTCGTTCGCGCTGACGTGGGTCCACCAGGACTTCTTGGACTTGACCTGGTCGTAGTTCTCCACGGCCCATGCGGTAAACACCGTCTTGTGGTAGTGGAAGTAGTGCTCGTGCAGGAGGCCGAGCTCCACCGTCTCCCCGTCGCGCGGCCCGACGACCACGAGGTTCCTGTCGCCGTCGGTGTGGATCTTGATCAGCAGCTTGTGCCGGTCAGCGATAATCTTGAGATTCTTGCGGCTCACCTTGCGCATGCGGCACGTGGCCGCGAGGTCCGCCAGGACCGTGTTGGAGCACCCGGCGGCCTTGAACGCCTTGTAGATGCAGTTTTCCTTGTAATTCTCGTGGTCGACGCGTCTCCAGCAGCCGAGCTTGGCCAGCTCGGCCTCTAGCTCCGGGCACTCGTAGTCGTGCGTCCACGCGAAGAACTCCCCGGCCTTGCGCGACCACTTGGCCCCCTTGCGGTGGTCCGGGCGCTCAATGCGGAAGCGGTTGTTGATCATGACGTCGATGATTGCTGCGTCCGACCCGTGCCCCTCCTCAAGGAGGACCATGTCTGCTTGCAATCGCGCTATCAGGTCCTCGTAGCGCGCAAGCGAGAGCGTGTAGCGCGTGGCGCCTGCGACGATGATGAAACGTTCGCCGCGTTGCATCGCCGGCAAGAAGTAATCAAGCATGCGTCGCAGCTCCGGCTCCTCGGACGGCTCGTATGTCATGCTACGGCGGCGACCCATGATGAGGTCGCGCTCTCCCCGTCGACGCCTTGCCGTCGCCAGCCGCAGTGCCGCGGTTCGCTCCAGCTCGTCAAACCACGTCGCTGCGTGGGCCTCCGCAGCCGCGTGGGGCAACAGCCGAATGCCTGGGTATTGTTGGTGAAACTCGGGGTCCCTGAGGGCCGCTCGCAAAGTTCGGGAAAATGGGACTCGGGTCGTCATGCTCTCTCTTTGATTCTAGGCAAACCAAAAAAAATCGCTCGCCCCACGAGGTGGTCGGACGAAGGCGGTTAACACAAATTTTTTTAATCTGTGGATTTGGCGCTCTGGTCTGGGTGTTTGCGGATGATGTGACGCTTGAGGTATGCCTCGGCCAACGACTTGTCGCAGTGCGGACATGTCGTGCGCGGTCGCGGGAACGGCGGGCGCGGCGTCTTGTAGTAGAGTGCGCGCCTGGCCGCCATGCACTTCTCGCGATTGGCTCTGTACCACTTGAGTTTGGCGTTGATTTTGGGAGATTGGGTTGGTGATTCCATTTACTCAAGGTGACACCAAAAAAATGTCGTCGTCGGACGAACGCGTTTGCGTCGAATTCGGGCCAACATTTAATTAAATGGCGACCCCGCGCCAGGGCCGACATCCTCGGCGTGAAGCCCTGGGGCGACCCCCATGCCGACCGACCCCGACGTTCCCCAAAAACCACACGAAACA
>Ga0196901_1001235_pt1 | contig 12991 bp, 19 predicted proteins | sample CB_VirMetaG_FD_169099 | JGI IMG/M metagenome (GOLD analysis project Ga0196901, IMG submission 169099) | Freshwater to marine saline gradient viral communities from Chesapeake Bay - CB_1504_1 Viral MetaG (v3) (version 3) | ecosystem: Environmental > Aquatic > Marine > Coastal | place: USA... | reverse complement strand
CGTTATCAATCTGTTCTACATCGCCTGTTAGCACAATCTTTGTTCCTTCACCAACTCTTGTAATGATAGTCTTTAGTTCGTGAGTTGTCAAGTTTTGTGCCTCATCAATAATAATAAAGGCTTTTCCGATTGAGCGTCCACGGATATAAGTGATTGCTTCAATCTCAATCGTGCCTTTTTCCAAATACATATCAAGTGTAACCTTATCGTTGCCCATGAGAGTTTGAAGGTTATCCTGAATAGGCATCAACCAAGGAGACATTTTCTCTTCCATTGTTCCCGGCAAGAAACCTATGTCCTTTCCAAGCGGCTGTACGGGTCTAGAAACGATTAGACGGGTGTAGATGGATGATCTATCGTCTAGGGTCTGCTCAAGGGCTGCAGCGATCGCACAGAGCGTCTTACCGCTACCTGCTTTGCCGATGGCTGTAACAACCTCGATGTTCGGGTCCATAAGAGCATCAATCAAGAAAGATTGTTCTTTGTTTCTTGGTTTGATGCCCCACACGCCTTTCTTGTCCTTGTAAAGCTGACGAATAGGAGTGCTCTCGTTTATGTATCTACCCAACGCTGTTTTCTTTTCGTTTGCGTTGGAGATAAGCATTACGTATTCGTTTGTTTTGAGATTGAGACCATCAAGATAAACATCTTTCTTTTCGTAAAACTGATCAACAATCTCATCATCAACAAGAACCTCTGTGAAGCCAGTGTAAATGCTGTCGCTATCGTCAACAATCTGCTGGTTCTGGAAGTCCTCGCAAGGCAATCCAATCGCGTCAGCAATAACGCGCATATTGATGTCGCGAGAAACAAGAATAACTTTTCTTGCTGACTCTCTCGCAACCGTTCTTGCTGTGGCGATAATAAGATGATCTGGAGTCTTGATATCTAAATCAGGCGGTAAATCGTCTCGATCTATATCAGATGCAGATACAGATTTGATAATACCAAGACCTTGGCGAATACGAACACCTTTTTTAAGGCATCCTTTGGAGCGAAGTTCATCCCAGATACGAATAATCTTTCTGGCCTGTGCTCCAACAAGATCTTGACGTTTCTTGTGTTTGTCAATCTCCTCAAATACTTTTAGAGGAACATAAATATCGTGGTTTTTAAAAGCGTATATTGCGTCTGCGTTTGTTAGATAAACGCTGGTATCTAACACGTAAATCTTTTTGCGGCTCATTAAGCCCCCATTCTATAGTAAATAGAGAACAGCTTTCAATAATCTCCTACTTTTGGAATATCACCAGATTGAATGATTTCTACTTTTGAAAGTTGTACCTCGTCATCATCAAAACGATTTGGGTTCATTCCGGCATCTGATACCAGTGTTGAGGAACTTTGTATCTTTCCTCCTCCGACACCCCAAAGCATCTGAATTCCCAACTCTTCACATACATCCATTTCAGGAGTGTTGTTGGTTTTGCGATCACCGCCATTGGCAAAATAATCTGGTTTAATGCGTCGGAGAGCCTCGCATACAGTTCCATCTGTATCATCTACAAAAGTAGTTTTGCTTGTTGCTGCAAACCCTTTCAAGATTTCACAACGTTCTTCAAAAGGCATAAAAATATAGCCCTTCTTGCGCATCAGCCAATCATCGGAATTTACAATAACAATAACGTGACCATACTCTGCTGCTTCTTGAATCATCCGAAGATGGCCAATATGAACTGGATCAAAACCTCCAGATACACAAACAGTTGTGTAGGGAGTTGGTCTGGGATCATCACTCATCTTCGTCTGTCTCCGGTCGGGACAGGAAATTTCTCTCGATAGCGCCGATCGCCTCTTCTGCATCTGCCAATTTTCTGATTGCTGTGGCAATTTCATTTACAACACCCGGGTGCTCAGCCACCCCAGCAGGGTTATTCAAATATAGCTCAATAACCGCAATAGCTTCCTGCCTATCTGCTTCAAATCGAGCAAGTGTTGCTCGTACTAATTGTTCTGCCATCATATTACTCATACTTATCTCCTATTATGAAATGGTCAGGGCGGTTGGAATCGAACCAACGTGTTCTGGTTCCCAAAACCAGCGGGACATCCCCTGCCCTACGCCCTGATTATGGTGCCGGCACACAGATTCGAACTGCGGACGTCCATTTTACAAGAATGGTGCTCTACCAACTGAGCTATACCGGCATCTCTAGCCATAATACCTTATACGGTAAATAATCTTCAGGGCTTATTACTTTAACAGGCACCTTACCGTCTCTCACTGACCAATTCAGTCTAACCACTTCTATATCCATGGAAAGAATATATTCTTTATCTATCTGTGGGTAGTAGAAATTGTATTGCCCTGCTACAGATGGGCAAACAACGGTTCCTTTTTTAACTATCATTTTTCTATTATACACTTTATAAAATATAAAATCAAATTTTTTTGTTAATATCGATCATATAGATCTTCATCTTCATATTCTTCTGGAGGGTCTGTATAAACTACAATGGTGTATAACCCTTTCCAAGGTGACGGAATCAGTTTTTTAGAATGCCAGAATCCTCTTTAGTATCTGCGTAAGCAAATAAACCCATGCCACGAGTGCCTTTTCTAAGCTCATAAACAGCTCTGTCACCAAATTCTATCATGGCTTCAATTGCTAGTTTTTCTTTTTGTTTTTTGTTAGTTTATCCGAGGATTTAGGCACTAGTTTTTCTTTCGTCTCGTCTTCTTATGAAGCTTCTCAAATAAAAGCTTTTTCCAAAGGGTGCCTTCTATCTCTTCTTGAGACATGTTTAGCGCATACAAGCCAGCAAGAATAAGACGAATCTCACGGTTTGATAGGTGAACTGTTTTCAGGAACGTCGGGATCTTTTTTTCGTTCTTGTCTGCCATTTTTAGTAATATCTCCCTGTCTGCTCGTACATTATAAGTAGTTTAAAATATTACCTTAATCTTATATTACTCCTTGCTTCATATTGATTTATTGCTTCATAAAGAAGTATGTTTGCTGTTTGAGCGGTGTTTAAACAATAGCCTACACCGGGCATTTCAATGTATACCACATCAGAAGAGCTAGTTATCTCTGTGGGAACTCCAGTCGATTCGTTGCCAACAACCAAACAAGTATGGCCATCAAAATCGAAATCATAAGAAGAAAGTGGTCTTGCGCCTTCCACCAGTTCTGCAGTCACAACTTTAATTTTCTCTTTTCTACAATGCTCCAAAAATGCTTGGGGAGTAGAGAATTGAACAATATTAACATAATCTATCAAACTTCCTGATGAAGATTTAATCTCACTTCTATCTGGAACATGTCCTATAACATAAACAGTCTTTGCACCAAAGCAACCAGCAGACCTAATAAGGTGAGCTAGATTATCATCCACCCGAAAGTTAATCGCGCACAAACTAATAGGGTAAGTTTTAGCAGTGGCAAGCTTTTTGTCATATCTTTGTCTTCTTGTCTCAGTTCTCATAGAGACATGATACTAATATATTTGTATATGTCAAATAAAATTATATTTTGGTGGAAACGTCTAATAATATGGTGGAGGTGGCGCGATTCGAACGCGCGTCCAAAGTATATCCAACTTCAAGTCATTCACAGGTTTAGTTTGTTTCTCTAAACAAACAAAGTATCAAATTTGATTTAACCGCTCAAAAAAGCAAAAGCGTTTTTTTTGGTTGTGTTCTTCTTGGACACCCGGTGAAGAACAACCGGGGATTAAGCAGCTAGTGCTAAACCGTAGTCTGCGTCGTTTGCAGTTATATGTTTCTAACTAAAGATTTATGTGATTGAGTTAGCTGTCACAACCTGCACTATCCATCTTCTTTACTCTGTCGAAACCTGTCACCCCCTTATTTATTTTTCTGTTGACAAGATCAGAAAAATTCTTTACTCTCTGTCTATGTCAAACTTTCTCTTTATATCTACCCACGAACTTGGATTAACGCCCAATATTCTTTTTATCTCTGCGTTAGTGTCAGTAACACTAATAACTGCATTATACAATGCTTCTTTAGAAATATCAACTATTTTAGACCAAAGATTGAAACCATACAGCTTACCGTTTGTAAGTTTCATAGAGCATTCTAACTTTAGTCCTATAACTTCTTCAAGAGTTAAAGCAGACAACATTATTTCAAACGCTTCAGAGGACTTACCTTCTTTGCGTAATGTGTTTGATAGTGATTTGTTTCTACTAAAACCCTTTTCTATATTAGGATTTGTCATATTCTACTGTTCTAATAGTTTATCAATAAGGCTTTCAAGATTGATTTCCATTCCTTCTTCTAACTCGAAGTCTGGAATATCTGTATCAGGCTCACCCTCTTCAGCTGCTGGTGCTGCAGCAGGCTCATCAGCCTGTGCATCTTGGGCCGCAGCAGGTTCTGGAACATCTACTTGCAGTTCGCTTTCAAACTTATCGAAATACAGAGCAAGGTTCTTAAGAAGATATTCTTCGAACATTTGGATGTCCTTGGGATTGTCAAGATTATCAAAAGCTGTTAGAATGTTTTTCTCAATGTCTTGGAAATCATCATATGCTTTGTTTCGACCGGTCTTATCTTCGCCCTCAATACCAAATGTATCTCTCTCATCTGGCTCTTCAACTGGTTCCTCTTCTTTATCTTCAACATCGATAAATGCCGGATCATCTTCTGGACGATCAGAAATGTTAATATCAATCTCTTCTTCAACAGGCTCCAGCTCAGCGTCAGAACCTGCCTCTTTACGAGACTCTTCTGGTGCAAGTGATTTTTCAACAGCGTTTAGAATGTGGCTTCGATATGAATCTCTCTGTTGCTTATCGGTGGTAAGAGATTTGTATCCTGTCTCCAATACAGAAAGAACGTTTGAGTTCTTAAGAAGATCCTCCAAGGTGTTGATACCAGTGCTTTCGTGCTTAGCGACAGTCGCAACAGCAGACTGTCCCTCTAAAAGCCTACGAATAATAGAACGAAGTTCTTTTTCTTCGTTTAATCTTTTTGTTTCTCTTTTGTTTAAAACGTGGCGAATGGCTTTGCGCACATTCTCACGGAGCATTAGCTCTTCTGCAAATTCTTTACGATCAATCATTGTTAGCCCACCGATATTCCTAATAAATAGTCCATTACCTCAGTAACAATCTCTTGTTCTTCTTTAATGAAGTTCTTGGGATGTCTCTTCTTTTTCTTCTCGGAGCCTACAACATCAGGCACCCGTCCTGCGAAGCCTCCTACGGCTCCACCACCCATAGCAGACATCTCTTCAAGTTTCCCTTGAAGTATATCATAAATCTCTTGGTTATAAAATCCCATAATGGTTTTAAAGTCTTCTGGTGTTGCACCCTTAAGAGCTTTTCTTAAAGTAGTTCCTGACATTTCACCGAAGCCAGGAACATCAATCTCAACGTGAGGGGCAACTGTGATGTAGCCGTGCTTACCAAGCCCTACAAGCTCTTCTCCTGGCTTGTAAGTTCTGTAGTAAGCAGGAGTGCCTTTCTTTGTGAAACCGTCTAGATTCGCAAATCTGGGGCTCTCACGCATATCCTTGCCGCCAACAGCGAATACGACCGCAGTTGAGTCTGGATCAAAGTCTTTGGTTATCTCAAGAGCCTGATAAGGATTTGTAGTCATTACAATCTTATCGGCTGGAACACCGTGGGCAACCATAATCTTTTTCTTCTCTTCGAAGTCTAGGGGAGACTTTGGTCCCATTTGGTTTGAAGTTGCGATGAAAGTATTTTCAGCGCCAAACTGATCAGCAAGTGCCTTATATGTTGCGTAGTGGTGACGACCCATTGGCTGGAACCGTCCGGGGTAAATAGCAATAACTCTTTTTTGATCTTCTTCATTCAAAGCCCAGTTGACTGCTTCGGCCAAAGCAACCTTTACTTTGCTTGCTTCGCGAACCAAAGAAGTGATTGGAGCACCACCAAGAAGGTTTTCATAAAGTTTTTGATTTTTGTTCTTGACAGAAGGAAGATTGCGAGACCACTCCAAAAGTGTCTTTGTTACAGAGAAGCCATCAGAACCCCAGAATACTGTAAGACTTTCAGTTTGCTGAAACTTGGCGCCCTTATCTACAGCAAAGTTTGCTTTGCTGAACTCTAAACGATCAACAAACTTGACGCCGTTGCCGATGTGATCAACCGCAACATAACCTTCTGGATTGCTTGCGACAAGATCGCCTGAACCATCATCAATAAAGTGCTTTGTATTGTATACAGCATTGTTGTATTTGGCGATAAAGATATTCTTTGCTTCAAATAGAAGTCGGGAAACTCTGAAAAGATTGAGAATATCTTCTTTTCTATCATCAAAAGAAGAAAGCATTTGCTGACCTTTTTCAGTTGCTCGCATCTTTCCTTTTTGAGATGATAATTTATCAATTCTTTTCTCTAAGCGGCCTGAATACCAACGCTTAAAGCCCAAGTAAGATTTCTCGGGATCCTCAAGGAACTGACCACCTTTGATTTCAGAGTTGATGTAAATGTTTAGAAGGTCCATTGGAAGTTCATCATAATCAATCTTTTTATTGATTTGATCTGCAGCTGAAACTAATTTCTTTACCTTCTCTTCCTCATCGTCAGTTAAAGTAACTGTTCCAGTATCGTCTGTAAAATAAGCATCATCAACCCAAACGCCGGGAACCTTATTTAGACCACTTACATCAGCGCCGAAAGAAGCGCCGCTATCCAAACTATCATAAGTTGTATGGAATACGATACCGAACTTTGATTCAGCGATTTCCTGTCCAAGTTTAGAGTTAACAGGAGCAGCGTAAGTGATTGTATTTGGCTTGAAAGCATAATGAGGTTCACCATCAATATCGATGGTTTTAATCATCTCATCATCAAACATAAAGTCTCCCTGAAGAATCTTTTGGATTCCTAGGGGGGGCAAGTATTGAAGTGCTTTTGTTAGCTTGTCAACCAAACCCGGAGCGTGTCCGTGATTTCTCTGAACATCTTCGGGGGTGTAGTTTATCTTTGGTTCTTTGTTGAAGATAGATTTTGTGCCAACAAAGAACTTGCCATTCTCTGGATTGATACCAGCAAAAATAGCAGGCGCTCCGTCCCATTTGACAGAGGTCTTTACTTTTGAATCAACATTTCCCTTTAACTCTTCTAGCAACTCAAGCAAAAATGCCCGAGCCATATCATAACCTTTTGGACCTTGTGTTAAAACAAGTTCTTCAAGGTGAGTTAAGTGAGTGTTTGCTTTGCCTTCATCCAGAAGAGACATTATACTTTCACTTCTCCTTATTTTCTTCTAATATTGAAACCTGTTCTTCAAGAACGCTAACACGCTCTTGAAGACGGCGCATATGTCGTCTAACTTCTTTCAAGCTTTGTCTAGCCATTTCAATCCTGCGCTCGTCTGTGCGAGTACGCGGTGTTATGTTTTCGAGAACCTCATAGATAGACTGAAGATAGCTAAGCGGATTTACAGCCTTGCCTTCATTTAAAATGAACTGGCGAGTTAAACGACGTAAGTTCATTGTCTTAGCTTAAAAGCTCTACAAGCTCTTTTTTTGTGAGACCTGCAACATCGTGTCCTGCTGCTTCTGCAAGCTCAACAAGTTCCCGCTTAAGAAGAGAGTCAAGATCCTGAGCCGGCTCTGCTGGAGCTTCCTCGGCAACTTCCTCAACAACCTCTTCTACAACAGGTGTTGGCTCTGGCTCAACAACTGGTACTGGTGCGGGAGCAGCCTTTGGTGCTGCTGCGGCTGCTTTCTTTGCTGCTGCCTCTGCTCTTCTTCTACGTTTTACGTGTGGTGCTACCATTTTACTTAGACTCCTTTCTAACTCTTTCTAAGATTCTGCGGGTGATTTGCTTTGCCTCGTGGACAGAAATCATCTTTGGTGCTGCTGTCTCTTCAACAGTACCCTCGTCTTCTTTTCGGCCACAGTTTGCCTCGTCAAGGTCTTCCTGTACGCTTCCATCCTCTGGGTCTTTATCGGCGCCATTTGGAACACCATCACCGTCCTTATCATAGCCCTTTTCCATACCTGTTTTGTATTTCCCAGGGTTTTTGACTTCATTAAGAAGTCCCCACTTTTTCATCAACTTTGTGTTGATCTCGTTGTTTTTCCACTCTTTAAGTGACATTTTTGGTTCTCCTGTTTCTGAAAAATCAATCTCCACATCAATTTTTCCTGTTTTAATTAGGTCTTCAAAGTCCCTAAATATTAAATTTCCTTTTTCGTATGCCTCTCGCTCCATATCTCTAAGGTGCGGATCTTTCTGGGCATATCCTTCATAAGTAGGGTTATCTCTTGTAAAATCTCCTCGGCAGTTCTGAGCGTGATGAACTAACTCGTGAGATAAAGACCTTAAGATGTCTTTTGGGTGCCTACCATCTGTGTAAAGAACAATCTGGTAGCTTTCAGGATCGTAGTAAGCAGTTTTGCCTAGCATCCTCCCAGCATTGTCTTCATCACTTTGGAAAACAATCGTTGCTCCCTTATCAAAGCCTAGTTGCTTTTGAGAGTAAGGAAAAAAGTTATCAACCATCTGCTCTAGATGATAAACGTTTCCAATGGTGTTATTGATGCACTTATGCATTATTCACTAAATAGTTGAAAAAAAAAGAAAAAGAGCAGCCCATAGATGATAACTAAAAACACATAGATATATTAAGTTCAAAATCAAAAGAATGTAAAAAACTCTGCGCTTAAATGTTCTTCTGAAATGATAAAGAATGTATATTCCCACACCGCTTAAACCTAACTTTGCGAGAACAAACAACATTGGAGAATGTTGTAAAAAGAAATCCATTATTGGGTTTGCTTCGGTGGCTAAGCCTCTTTTTACCCAAAATAAAGTTGCCGTGAGGTCAATAACGATCAGAACAGCCAGAAAATAAACTAATCTAACTATTCGTCGTAGCATTTACTTTCTTATAGATTTGTCCAATTTATCTTTAACATTAAAGATAGATTTGTCCAATCTATCTTTAAAGATAGATTTGTCCAATTTATTTTTAATGGACTCAGCTTGTAAACATTTTGGCTGCTGCCAGAAAGGAACAATCATATGCAACAACATAGCCAAACCAGACAACAACAATAACCCAGAAAGTTTGGATGCGCGCTTTGTGTGCGCCCACCAACCTTCGCCCTTAAAGTGTGCCCAATCCCAACTCATTATAGTTTTCCTCTACCTGGGCCCTTATCATATGAGATGGCTTTAAATGCTTTTTCAAGATAGTCGGCTGCTTTTGTGATTTTGGCCGCAACCCAAGGCTCAAGGTTTTCATCATCATGAAGCATATCGTGAAGTTGTTGTGCTTGTGCCGCCATATGATAAAGCGAACGCTTTGCCATTTCGCCTTCATAACCATCAGGATCCTTCTCATAGTTATTGGAAGCTGGATCTAACTGATTCATCTGCGGCATTTCTAGCAAAACAGAAGAGGTATTCGTTAGTTCCTCGGCAATTAATCTTTTAAGTTCTTTCTTTGAAATCTTCATTATTTTTTCTCCTGGGCTAATCCAAGCATGTAAGCTGTGAACTGTCTTTTCTCTTCGTCGGTCAATCTGTCTACGGCTTCAACTGCGTTTTTTACATTTGGAGACATTTCAGTCTCTACCTGCTCTTCCAATCCGGCACCCATATCACCAACTCCAGCATATCCCATGCTGTAATAATCCATTCCGCCGCCCATACCGTAAGGCTGCTGCTCTTTGTCGGGAGCGACAACACGCTGATCAGGCATTGGATGTGCGCCAGAACCTTCAAGGCTGTTCAGAGCCTTTCTAAGGCACGCAGACGCTTTGAAGGCGTGCTCGTAGGCATCGTCATAGATCGGCGCGCCAAGAGCCTCTACGAGCTTCTCAGCGGCCTCTCTGGCTGCGAGAGCAACATCATAAAGTCTGTTCGCTTCTGGATCGCCTTTATCTTGCTCCGGAGTATCTGTATCGGCAGCCGGCATTCGATGCGGAACACCTTCGGGAGCAGAAGGTTCGTTGATACCGCCGCCTGTGAACATAGCTTCTCTAACGAGCGCTTGAAGCTGTTTGTAATCAATGTTCATTTTAAGCTTCCTCTTTTGCTCTCTTTGTTAGTGTGGCGTAATATACTTCCTCGCCTTTTTCTTTACCGTATTGGTCTTTAAAAGATTTTTTAGGAGTTTTCTTTTCTAAAGACTTAAGTTTTCTTTTTTCTGGCTTTGTGAGCGATCGTTCATCCAACTCTTCAGGCTGCTCTTCTGCTTCCTTCTTGCCGGCCTTGGTGGCAACTGGTGGTTGTTTTGTTGCTCGGGACTTCTTTCCCATTGCTTCTTCCAACTCTTCTTTCACCATTTCTCGGATTGTATCTAACAAAGACATTTTGATTTCTCCCATACGTTAATTAGTCTTTTTTCTTTTCTTTCGTCCCGCACAATGTGCTTTCTGCGAGAAACCTTTGGGATCACTACAGTCAATAGATCTTTTATATTTCTCGGACCATTTCTCTTGAAGACCGTCTGGCTCCATATAAGGATGGTTGTCAAGATACTTTTTCATCTTTGGAGCAACTTCAACATTACCTTCGTGAAGACAATAAACCCACATAGACAACATTGTCTCGCGAAGTTCAACATCCCCCGGAACAAGATTTGCTTTGATGCCTGCTTCTTTGGCCGCCGCAATCTCTTCTTCGTCGTCGTCCCAATGTTCGATAACACCAAGAGATAAAAGAGTTTCAGCCTTCAAATCTCCATTGGTGTAATGAATAGACTTGACTGGAAGATTTAGATCAGCAACCAAATTCTCTGGGTCTGGTGCTGTATCCCAAGGATATTTGTCTCCTGTGCGCTTTGACCGGGAAGTAACAATATAAACAGTCTCACCAGCAGCAGCGAGTTCTCTTAGTTTGGCGATGTTTTCTTCGTGAGGCTTATCATACAAAACACTGAACTGCGGATCTTCTGGATCGGGCTTGTATTTGACGAGGGTCTCGTCATAATCAAACGAGTAGGCGCCTTTCTTTTCTTCGTTTAGGAACCTCTTCCAGTTTTCAAGTAGAAGCTTCATTACTTCTCCTCGATAGGGCTTCTATCCTGCCAGTCGTGGGATGTTTCATCTGTGTCGATGGGACCGCCGGCAGCCCATGTATAACATGTACGCGCGGAGTGGCACTTAAAGCTGTGCATCCAGCAGTAACCTAAACGACCTTCTTCGTCTTCAACTGGTCCTGGCATGCATTCATCCATTCTAGGAGAGATATCAAACGCAGCACAGTTGCCGCAGTTGGATTCTTTGGCCACATCAATGGTTGTGTTCCAATGATCTGCCAATCTATCATAATACTCTTCGTCCGCAAGATTAAGTGGACCATACTGGATGTGCTCTGCTTTGATGGCAGAGTCACGGTTCTTTGTGTTTAATTCAAGATCCTGTGTGGCAGGAGGGCAAATATACTTTTTTGCCTCTGTTAGGAATCTTTTCCAGTTTTCAAGAATAAGTTTCATTTTTTCTTCTCCACGATAATCCTTAGAGCACCATCACCTTTTATTACCCGATGAAATGACATAGCAGGAATAGAGTATTTCTTTCCTGTTTCCAATATAATAGGTAGTTGGTTATCCATCTGAAGTTTCCAGTTATTTGATTCTAATACAGTTATGATCCGATCTTCTCGGTCTTGATGCCAGATTAGTTTTTCGTTATCAACAGTATCTTTGAACTCTCTTAAAAAGAGGTTCTCAATTAAATGTTTTTCATCAAATGGGAAATCTTCCACCTTACCAGAAGCGACCCGGAACGTTCTTGCCATGGTCGCGGTGGCTCCTGCAAGACCAATAATTTGCTGATGTCTTGTCTTTAGCATCTTCGCAGTTGTGTCGTGATGCAAAGTTTCTTCTAGCTTCTGCATCATGCCAGTTACCCTTAAGACCACCTTTTTTATCGCCATAGTTTACTTTGACAACATTGCCCTTATCGTTCCTGACGTATACCTTGTACTTCTTCACATCGCCAGTAGTAGGCTTATTAAGTTCTACCTCTTTACCCTGATATTTGGCCTCTTCCATGGTTTCCTCATACATTGGGAAATCTAAAGGAACTTCTTCGCCTTCAAACATTGCCCACTCACCAAGATCGGTATTCTCAAACAAATCAATCTCATCTGGGTTTGTTGTCTCGTAAAGACCCATCTTGTAATATTCGCGACCTTGCTTGATTACATTGAAGTAACAAGCAGAGCCAACGCGATAAATGTTTTCAGTTAAAGGAATGTTGTTTTCAACGTGATGCTTCAATCCAGGCTTGAAAAGTTGTTTCTGTAGTTCCTTGATAACCATCTTTTCGATGCGTCGTTCAAGGGACTCTTTCTTTGCGGCTTTCTTGCCCCAAGACTTTCCTTTGCCACGTTCTTTACAGGCACCCGGAGTTGGACGGCAAGCAGGGTATTTAGAGCGCTTCTCACCTTCTTGGCGACCACATGGCTTGTAGCCCCCCTTTCCATCAGGAGCATTACAATCAACCCAACCACCGGTCTTACCTTTGGCGCCTTTGCGTTTAAACCAATCTCTTAGGGAACTCTCTTTACTTGACTCGGTGCCTGCTTTCTTTGCTTCCTCTAAAAGATCTTCGTATTCTGTGTTCTCAAGAAGTTCAGAGGCTTCAACATCTTCTTTGACGCCCTTCCAAATCTTTCCTTGGCGGCATTTGACGACGGCACCAGACGCGTATGCTGATGGCCAAACGTCATATTTGCGTTTGGCGATGCGGGTGCATCGGTCATCTTTCTCGTTGAGGTTCTCTTCGTTTAGGAAACGATCCCAGGATTCAAGTAACTTTTTCATAGCGTAATAAATAGTGTTATTTAAGTGAAATCTTTCGGATCTCTGTATTTCTGACGAACCTTTTCAGAAATCGGGATTGCTTCACCATCTCCGTCAATGCGAACGAGAAGACCATTTGGGTGCTGACGATTGCTCCTCGTTGGGTGCCGTTATACACAGAGTGCCTTCTCGCCTCCATATTCAGCGTTAGAGAGGTTTTCCTACCTTAGCCACCTCTCCATATATCTTGATGATTTGACCCGGTCTAGCGGGCTTCTGGA
>Ga0196901_1001233_pt1 | contig 13009 bp, 16 predicted proteins | sample CB_VirMetaG_FD_169099 | JGI IMG/M metagenome (GOLD analysis project Ga0196901, IMG submission 169099) | Freshwater to marine saline gradient viral communities from Chesapeake Bay - CB_1504_1 Viral MetaG (v3) (version 3) | ecosystem: Environmental > Aquatic > Marine > Coastal | place: USA... | reverse complement strand
AGACATGGCCTGCTGGTTTGTTTGATCTATGTTTTGATTCATGGCCATTTGAGCAATAGAAGGAGATGTACCATTAGCAATAGCTCTTTGCCTTTGCAGGGCCTCCATTTCTCCAAGCTTTGCATCCTTGGTCATTGATAATGCGCCTGATGATTTCTGCTTTGCTGATCCAAATAGTCCGCCTGATCCGCCCATCTTATAACTCCTTAATCAGGCAAATATAATCTTCCTTTGCCCAATTCAATTTAAAACCATATTTAAGTAACCCAATCAATGACCCGGTTGAACCTGGCATTGATGGAATGATTGATCCTGTTAAGTATTTACAACCTCTTTCTTTTGCAACATCCGCAACCGCATCAGCAAGACATGAAGCCTCACCGCTAGACCTAGCATCAGCGCAAACAAAAACATCACGAATATAGCAATCCTCACCGTGAATTTTGTATGAGATAACGCCTTTTTCAGAATTGATAGACTCAAAACCTTCCCTCTCTTTGAAATACTGCGCCCATAAATTATCACTCATTAATATTTCCTATTCATTCCAAGCTTCATTGAGCCTTTTCTAAGTCCCACTTCTAAAGTAATTGCCGAAAGTTCCATTGATTCTCCTGTCTGAGAAGCATCATAGATCTCAAACTGCACTGACTCGCAAAGTTGTTTTTTAAGATTGATTCTGTATTGATATTGAGTGTCCGCGAGTTGCGGAGTAACCGTAAATTCTTCAATGTATGATTCGTCGTAGTCATATCGAACCTTTACTATTAAATCATGTACCGACTTATATTTACCTAGAATCGTCGCAGTCCATATTCTTCCGAAGTCCTGAAGCCCATTGAGTTTTAACCAAGGGGTCTTAACTTTCATTGAATAGACTGATCCGTTGTCGCTAAAAACAGTCTCACTCTCTTCTGAAACCCCTGAACCCAACACTTGGACTGGCCTTCCTGCCCAAATATCTGCACTGATAGAAGTTTGCCCATTAAATGAAGACCAAGTTCCAAAAATATAGTTATAAACTAGGCAGTTTCCTGCATTAGTGTAAAACCTTGCTTCGTTGTATTTGTCGGAGATAATCGCAGACACTACGCCCTCTTGATTGTATTCCTCGACTCCTGCTCCGATGTAACTAACTTGCATCGCTCTATCTAGGACATAGATACCTTTTTTCGATTTGAAAAGTAGTCCAGTGGGGATATTTACGACACTTCTAGGCTCTACGCATCCCGTATCAGAAGAAATAACTTCAGGCTCAGTAAATGAGTTCTGAGTCCCTGTCTCAAGTGGGCCATCTCCGGCAATGTAATAGATTGAGTTTTCTCTAAAGATGATTAACTTTCCGTCTAGGTAGCCGATGGCTGAAAGTCTTGATTTGTCCGAGCTAGTTCCTGATGAAATCCTGATCCTGAAAAAATCTGAAAATGAAACCGCTTCTCCGAATAGTTGCTTTTTAGAGTAAGCAATTTCGTCTTCTTCTTCTAGGCCACCGAGAAATAATCTATTTCCGCCAGCAGTAGAGAACTTAGCATTAGGAGTTGAATCATTTTCAAGGATACCTCCAGTGGTATAGAGCTGCTCGTTGTCCGTTATGGCCGAGTCAGCCGAGGCATCCGCAAGATTTACAATGTCTCCGAATTGAGCAGACGGCTTACTGCTAACCCTATAGAAAGTTGTCCCATTATGAGTAGTCCTATAAAGAATGATTTCGGTGGCGTATTTTTGAGTATATGTGCCAGAGTCGTTGTAATAGGCATCTTTAAAGCTTCCTGGGTTATTCTTAACCGCTATATTTACATAAGTCGTAGTCGCAGAAGTAACCACGGCCACAGCAGGAGAAGGGACAGATCTCTCCAATTCTCCTTTCCCGTTAAAATAAGCATAGACTGCAATATAGCTAAAGTTCTTAGAAGCTACTCCAGTAGTAGTTCCGCCTGAAGTATTTGAAGTGATGGCCGTTATTAGTGGCCTAAAGCTAAACCCACTCTCGTAAGCACCACGTCCATCTAGGGCTATAGTCGCTCCGTCAGTGTAATAATTAGTTTCCCCTATCTTTGTCCTTGTACCCGAAGTTAAATCGTCTCCTAGGTCAATTCTAAGCTTTGAAACTGCTATGCTCGCATTGAAGTCAAAGGTTGCCACGTTGTTAGTATTTACTCCATATGATTTCTCAATCAAGGAGTAAGCGGTGGCCCCACTAGGTACAGCATTACATGTCCCTGTATGATAGGCCGAAACTGTTTGAGATGTTAATCTGTCGTCCGATAATCCAAATGGAGAGAACATTGAGACGAATTTCATTGTATCCATATTATAAATAAGGCCCGTTGGCTGAGTGACCTCAGGGCATTTGCAAACTACATAGTTCACAGAATTAATCACGAATGGGCGACTAATGGCCACGGCCCGAATAACCCCGTCTAAAACACCAGGCTCGGTAATCACATAAGAAGATGACCAAGAGGCAGTGAACTTATTCAGCCTTATTGGTTTATTTGAAGCTATAGAAACTTCTGTGGCCGCGATAACTATATTTGACCCGTTTAGGGTAATTGAGAGATCTCTTAGATTGTCCCATGACCCCACGGTTGAGGTCTCACTAACCGTGACAGCAAAGGCCTTACTTAATCCTAGGCCAACCATTTTAGCAGGATAAAGAGAGACGGTCGTATTCGAGATAAAGAAAACGTGAAGCACTGAAGCGCTCTGGCAAATACTGAGCCCTTGCCCAAAATCATTAAAGGGGTCAGAACCAAGCCTGTTAGTCGTAGAGACTGTGGTGCTTGACAGTATGGCCCCGTCTAGTCCGAGCTTTGTCAGTTTAAGAGTCGTCTCATACATGGAGGCAAGGAAAATATTGGTATCATCTCGACAAACATCAATCTTGTTCTTGAAGTTATTTGCCAAGGTTAAGGTTTGAATAGTGTTTGCAGTAATTACATCGTCTAGGTTCTTATCAAGGACATGGTGCCTTAAATTATAAAGAGCGATTTCATAAAACAGAGTGATGCGAGGAACGCCTCCACTAACCGTAATCATGATTTTTTGCTTTGCGTTTTTGTAACTTAAAGTGTTTCCGGTAGAAATCTTTCTTATCTTTTTTACACCCGTGTTAACATCTTCGATGGCCACTGTTACGAACTCAACTGGACTAGCGGTCAGATTATTATTTTCTTCCATCTCTCTAAAGACAGAGACCAGAAGTCCAAGACTTTCATTGAAGTCCATATCCGGATTAAAGTGATTGTAAGCAGACTTGGCGACAAATTCTGTTCTAATCTTTGCCTTGTCTTTTATATCTGAGAGCTTTTCCCATTGTTCAGTCCCTTCGGACAAAGAATAAACCCCGTTGCTTGTAACCGCATTTAAAGATAGGTCATCAGAGATAATAGCAGAGATTGAATGAGATGAAAGAAGCCCAGTAGAAGCATTATCGGTAAGCATGACGTTACCGAACCGCTTCTGAAGCTTTCCTACCTTATAGAAACGAGCGTTTTCAAGAAGAAGTGCCTTGCCAGCAGTTACTTGGTACTCGTCCGTCTTGGTATCTAAACCCTCTGCGAGAGGTATAGTTATAACTTGTTTTTGAAGTGCCATTAAAAGACCCAAACCTTTACAGTTGTATTCGCCGAAGATTGCAAAGTGATGTTTTTATCCGTCCAGCCAGTACGCCAAACGGTTGCATTTGAAGTCTTATCCGTAAGTATCCAGCCCGAAGGAGTCTCGCTGAGTCCGTGATTAATAGAAACGCCAGAAGTCGTAACCGCTATCTCTAGATATTGACCTTTAATGAATTGATTTTCTGTAAATTGATCTAAAAACTCTTTAATCCAAGTAATCACCCTGGAAAGTTCATACTCTTTTGTTTCAAATTTCTTTAGGGCCTTGAGTTTCACAGCGCCCCCTTAGAGATATTCCTGATTATGTCTTGAGTTGTCTTGAATACGCATAGGCTGAGACTGATCTCTATTTTCTGACATGGTTTCGACTCTAATTCTAAGCTGCTCCAGGCGCAGAGATATGGCCGAAGTATCTTGCTCTTGCTTTTCAAGTGCCATAATAGCGGCCCTCAGAACAACGTACTCATCCCAGCCATTGAATCCCACAAGAGTATCAGTATCATCGGATAGTTCTTGAGATAAAGGAACGTACCAAAGTCGCACATTTCTTCCGCCTACCGCTTCAATAGGATTAAAGAAAAGGTCATCTCCAATGATTCGGTAAGAAAGGTCTCTAGTATAAGTCAAAGATACAGGACTCGAGTAATTCTGCTCGGAGATCTCATACCTATTAAGCTTTCGGTACTTCCCGTCATCACAGAGAAGTTCAATCCAAAGAGCCTTGTAAAACGTTACAGGCAAAGGATAACTATCAGACCCACTCACTAATGAATAGGCCTCAAATGTGGCGAAATAATCATCTCCAACCTTAGAGATTATTATGTCCCTAAGCTCGGAGATTGAGTAATTTAAGTAATCGTTCCACTCTTCAGGAGCAATGAAGTCAGAGTTCTCGAGATTTGCTCTTTGCTTGGCCCGAGTACGAAGCTGTAATAGTGTCCTTGTGGCCATTATTCCTCTTCTGGTTCTGAGTATTCATCTTCCTTGATGCAAAACTTGATAAACTGCTTCAGAGCGAGGCTTGCCTTCCCTGGCTCACCCTGCTCTAGAGCTTGCATAAATTCGCTCATCGCGGATTCATGGGCCTTAGAAAAATCAGCTTCTAAACCTTGAGACACTTCTTTTTCTTTCGGTGCCTGATGATTTTCGGAGATAATTAACTGAGCAATTTTTTTCCTATCACCTAAGAGCATCATAATTAATCCACGCTTGAGTTAGATAGAACCAAGTGAATGTAAAGAATAGCTGTGGCCGAAGCGTTAGCGTCTGCGCCAGCAGTCTTAGTTTTAATTACATACGTTTTAGCTGAAACATCTGTAGCTCCCGGAGCCGCCTGAAGATCTTGAGCAGTATCACCAAGAGAAACCATAAACGACTTAACGTTTGAGTATTTGTCTTGAAGAGTTAAAAGGTAAGCCCCTGTTCCTGTTTTAGAGAGAACGCCACCAGGAATATCCTGAGAAGTGATCGCTCCAGCAGCAGACAAGCTAGCTTTCCCAACGATTGAAACTGGCTTGTGAATAAGTGAGTAAAAGAACTGAGTAAAGCGGCGATTTGCCATAAAAATTTCCCCTGGTTTTACTTCCCTTGAAATTAAAGAAAGTGGAGAGGGCACAGGCCCCCTCCTTTAAAAAATTAAAACTAGATTTTGAAGTTACCGTTGTACCCTGGAGCTTCACAAGTAAACTGCTTGTAACCACCGATGCGAACTTCAGAAGCATCCGCATTTGATACACGAAGGCTCTTAAGGCCATCTTGGTCAAGCATGCGAATTGATTTCTTAAGTGAACGAAGTTTCCAAGTGTTTGACTGCATCATCCAAAGACGGTCAGACTTAACTGTAAGGTCAGCAAGAACTGTTACTGGCTTTTTACCAGAAGTAAGCTTAATACCTCTGAAACCGATACCGATTGGAGACATAAGGTCAACGTATTGAACCTTAGAACCAAGAGCGTTTTCAAGTTCAGCATGTTTAGCGTAGTTCATGAAAGCGTAGTCACAGTTCGCACCATTTACGTTCATGTCTTTCATAACTTTAACCACAGCTTCTTCTAAAGGAAGTGCTGAGTAATCATCACGAAGACCTGAAAGGCGAGTAATATCTGGAGTTCTATCAACGCCAAAAAAGGCAGTTGCAGTAGGGTCAACTTCAGGAATCCAAGCAGAAAAACCAGAAGGCTTATTTGCCCAATCTCCGTCAATTGCAAGAACGTCTCCAACGATTGCAGTTGGAATACCTGTTAAAATAGGCGCTGAACAAGTGATAACACCTGTTTTGCGATTTACACCGATAACAGTTAGACCACCAGCTTTAGGAGCACCAGCAGCAGCTACGCCGCCCACTAGAGTATTTCCTACTTCGAAGTTAACAATTTGCTCAATGTCAGCAAGAGTAATTGTCGAACCAGAGATAGCCCCGATTGTTCCAATTGACCCCGAACCGTCTCCAGCAAATGATTGAGCCTCAGAAATAACTGAAGACTTCATAGCTGAATCAACTTCATGCTTGAAAATGTCTACAAATGCACCCTCGTCTTTCTCAGAAGCTTCCATTGATTCGTGATCGATGTAAGCCACAGCGTAATCTGCTTTACGAGTTACTGTAAAACCGATGTTTGCAGTAGGGCTTGAGTTACTTTGGGCCTTAGCAAAACTAGAAGAACGCTTGTTCCCGTTGCTGTACTTAAGAGGAACGTATGCAGAGCTTCCGTAGAAGTTCTCATCACGGCTCAAAAGAGCAAGAGCAGGAAAATCTTGGTAAGTCTCATCAGGAACATGTCCTTGAGGATAGAGAATCTTGTAAAGGGCCGATAAGTTTTGTGAGTTAGCAGTTGTTGACATTTGTCATCCTTAGTAAAAGTTAAGTTTTTTGCGACTTGATAAAATCAATCGCGGCTTGCTTTCTTTCCTGTGCGGATAACGAATCCATCGACTTTGACTGAGGCGAAAAGCTAGAATCTAAAGTTGTGGGATCTGACTTAGTAGCGAATTTAGCAAATCTATCTTCGTCACTATTTTGAAATCTTGACTGTACCTTTTTCAGACCTAGGAACTTGCTGTACTGCTTGTCAAGAAAACTCTCTATTTTTTCAGCAGCTTCCTTTATATCCATAGTCTTTAACTGATCTTGAGGGACTTCATTTTTAAGTTGAAGCTGAATATCTTCGTAAATAAGCTCGAAAACTGCATCTGCTCCGCCTTCTTCGGCATGAATAAATTCATAAGTATCTTTGTTTTCGGCCAGAAATGTCTTAATTCCTGATTTGAACTCGACTACTTGGCGCTCTTGATCTTTGCCGGAAATCTCATCTTCCTTGGCGCGGATCTTCTCCTCCATGTCTTTCATGAGTTTAGCTTCTAGTTCGGCCATCTTGGTTTCATAGTTCTTGGTTATTTGGGCAACCGGGTCTAGGTCTTCATCCGAGCTATTCTTAACGGCGTACTCATTAAGCTCTTGAAGCCCCCAGCCTTTGCGCTGCTTAATTGCTTCGAGAGGGTTCTCATCCATAAGACGATAGAACTCTTCCATTTCGGCAAACTTCTTGTCTTTTTCTTCCCATTCTTTTGAACGGTTTTTAAAGTTCCCTTCTTGCTCTTTAAGCTTTCGCTCCATTTTGGCAAGCACTCCAAAGCGATGATCGAAATCATCCGTCTTGGTCTCGGGGTTAGTATTAGGGTTCTCAGTGTTTGTAGATTCTGGGTTGGCGCTAACTGTGGCCGGGGTTTGTGACGGGGTTTCGCTCAAAATCTGTGAAGCAATTCCTTGCATCATAGATTAGGACTCCTTGAATTAGACTAGTGGCATTTGTGCCGGGTCGTCTTGGTTAATAACTTCTTCCATTGGTACTTCACTCATTGGATCTATTGGCATCTCTTCTTCTGGCATCATCTCCTCTTCCGGCATACCAGCCGGAGGAGTCAGTTCGTCGCCAGTCATTACTGGATTTTCAGGAGGTGTGAGCATTACAAGCGCATCATTAATCCATCTAAACAAGAGATCTAGCTTCTCGTCTGGGCATCCCTGATTCTTGTATTTGAGATAGGCTTTTTTCATTAACTGGACACCCATTTCTAGGTTCTGGAATGGCTCAGGAGGTAGATACATGTCTTTCTTGAGCATATAGTCCACTGTGGCCATAATATCATCTAGCTCAGAGGTCTTGAGTGCTGTGATCTTTTCCGTATCAGGGAAGTCTAAAAGTGATAACCCTTCTTCGGGAGTTACAAGCTGGCCGCCAATAAGCTCTGTGACGTACTCTAAGCGCCCTGCTGGGTCTTTTGGAAGGGATGAGGTTGGGTAGACCTGGATAATATAAGAATCCTTATCAGTGTCAATTTCAGAGAAGTTGATAAGCTCGCAGCCTTTAGGGTCTGGAGAGAGAATGGCGTATTTGCCATGCTTTTTACTGATCTCCTTGGCCACTTCTAAACAGTCTTCAGCAATCTCAACGTGAAACGCTTCCCATGCCTTAGCAAAGCCAGCGAATCTCTCTGTTTCAATGTCGTTATATTCTCTTAGGGCTTTTCCAGAGTTTAGCCCTGACGGCTTCATTGAATTTGCCGACAATTGAGAAATCCCTACATCCTGATAAGCTGCCTGAATACACCATGCCAAATGAGAGAAAAGTTCTGATCCTACTGCTTGAGGCATAATAAACTGAGGAGGAGTCCCGATGTAGCCAATCATAGCACCCACGTCATTATTGAAATGAGCTTTTACAATCTTGGACTGGTATTCATAAAGAACCTTGGGACTAGCTACTAAGCGAAGGGCATCCGAGATTCTTTTAAGGGTTCTATTCGCCTCAATTTGGTACGGAGTAATGATCTCACTCACGCCTTTTGAATAGTAGCCTACGAGATTCTTAACAAAGCTTAGTTTTCTAACAGGAGGGCGCTTGCTTTTGCGATCCTCTCTTAAAAGTTCAATATTCCCGGCCATAATCATGTGAGTACCTGGAACCTCGTCAGTTACAGGAAGCCTCCAGTACTCAACCATTTCCACTAGATTGTGCTGAACTGCTCCCGACATATAGAAAGGCATAGTCGCTGGCTGAAGCTTCTTAATGGCGTCAGCATGCTTCGGATAAAGCTCGCACAACGTATCCTTGTCAGAGTATCCAATCTCAAAGAATGTTCTCGGGTCTCCGCCGTGAAGGGTTTCTTTCTCGTCCACAATGATCGACATGGTTAAGCGAGGGCTAACCTTAACCTCTTTACCTTGAGCGTATACCTTAACGTATCCGTCACCATAGCAAAGGGCCTGAAGTGCTGCGACTGGAGTCTTTTTGTAAACTCCCGATCTATGAAACTGACCATAAACGAACTTTTCACGCTTTTTGGCATCTTGCTGCTTATCCCAGTCTCCGCCATCAGTCAGAAACGTAGCTCGAGGCTGGTTTTTAGTAATCTTATTTAAGAGCGTATCCGCACAAGACTGAACAATATTGACCCGCACTCTTTCGCCAGTAAAATCAATCGGAGAAGCATTAAGTGTTGAGTGCCCATACATATAGAAATGGCGCTCAAGCATTACTTGGCGCTGTGACTGATCGAGTATTAGACCCTTGAGGCGCTTTAATACCTCATCAACTGTTTCCTTATTAGAAGTCATTGTGGCCTCCCAGGCGCAGAATAGAATAAGAGTTCATCCGTTAACTCATCCCCTGAGCTAGGAACTTGTTCTTGATTTGTCACCTCTGGAATATCTTGAGGGATAAAAGAAGCTGGGGTTAGATTGATTTCAATATCTCCATTTCGGTAGTACTCGACCTTGTTAAGCTTTAAAAACTCAATAAGCTCAGAGGCACCCTTTAGAACAGGAGACTCATCTCTTCCCTTTCTTCTAGTTCCACCTGGGCTTCTTCTAGAAACCTTTCTTCCATTTTTTGATCCGCTGTCTTCCATTCTGAAACCTCTGCTTTAAAGTATGTTCTCATTTTTCGCCATATATATAGTGCGCCGTCATTACAATGGTTCTCACATCTGGGGTCTTCTTTGTCTGAGTCTTTGACCCACATGAGCTGCTTTTGCTCGGCCACTAGAGGCTCTGTCTTGCCTTTTACGGCCTTAACTCTTCCCTCTTTGTAGTCGTCACCCATGAGTCTTAAAAAGGTCGCCTTGTCGGTTTTCTCGGCACTATTAAGCTTTACACCAAGATCATGCCTATTCTGCATCTCCTGAACGCCTTGCTTATTTGCCCCGTCCACTTCAGTCCAGACGAAGCCATATTGGTCATTAAGTTGTTTGATGATTTTAGCTGTGCCAGTAAAGTCCAGTCCTGGAGCTTTGAATGATTCAACGAAATAGAAATAAGGATGATTCTTGGCAATCGCTCCGACTGTGAAGCTTGTGGCATCATTGAACCCTAAGTCGACCCCCAGCCCATACATCCATTCTAAATCAGGCAGCTTCTCTACTTCGTTTATGTTCTCGTTATGGTGAATAATTAAAAGATTATCATCGGCGCACCACTGATTAAGCCAATGGGTCTTAAACCATGAGGCATCTCTAGCGAGTGGGTTATTAGAGAGAATCATGTCCATATCGGCCTGAAACTGCTTGCCAGTGTAAGGAGATTCTTGAGTTAAGCCTTTATGAATTGACCACGGCAAAGAGGTCTCTCGACCTTCGCACACGTCTTCATAGAATGTTCTTGGAATGTTTTCTGCTGTACCTAAAAGAACTAATGAGCCTTGCCTGTCTGATAGTGCTGCCAGGATCATTTGAAGAATGAGCATGCTCATATCAATGGTCATAGACCCACACTCATCAATGCCTACTAGGTCGTAAGCTTGACCCAGAATCTTCTTCATTTCTTTGTAGTTTGAATCAACCCCGAAGAACTTAATTAGCGCACCATTAGCAAGCCAGAACTCGCCCTCATTTTCGTAAGTCCTGTATTCTACTTTTTTAGATTTTAATTCATTCTCTACGGCGTCCCAAAGGATACCTTTTGCGGAAGGGAGAGTTAGTGCGAGGTAAAGAACCTTAGAGTTAGGATTGTTAGCAGCAACGCCACAGGCCTTCTTAGCGAATGTAGTAGATTTACCGAAGCGGCGAGTAAAGAGCCACGCCTGAAATCTAGCAATATCCGCCAGTATCTCTGCCTGTCTTTTAAAAGCATAATCGACAAAATCATAAACCTTGCGCCCAATGTCAGGGTTGCGCCGTTTAATCTCGGCGAGCAATAACTGTAGGGCGCGAGGATCGGCCATCTACTTCTTTGCTTTCTTCTCGGGTTTTACCGCTGCCTCTGTCTCTTGTAAAGGTGCCTCAACTTCCTCAAAGCACTCAATAAAGGCAATATTCGCAGGGAATACAACGAACGGGCCAATGGATTTAGGATTGATTCTTAACTTGGCGTGAAGCATCCCTTTATCAAAGACAAGTTCGTACTTGTCGTGACTGATAATGTTTGAGGTTTCGCCTCTTAGTGCTTGTGCTAGTTTAGCTTGCTTAACTTTCATTTTTTACTCCAGTCAATATTGTCAAAATTCTCGTCGTATTCTTCTTTATCAAACGTACTCATCCCGTACTCACCGCAAAGGCCAGTAGAGGAGTGCTTGGTGTTTTTCTTTGCCTTCTCTTTATCAATAGGCTTTTCCTTGAGGTTGCCCCAGTCAATAGCGTCGAAGTTCTCTTTGTACTTCTTAAGGTCGGTCTTGTTGTGTGCAGTCTCGGGAAATGATTGCGCCATTTTAAAGCTCCTCTAGTTCTTTCTTTATCTCTTTAATGCTTTTTTCTAGCCTTTGGATTCGCTCTCTTATTCTTTCAAGGGATCTATCAATGGGCTTAATGCTTTTAATGTTGACCTTCACGACATTTCTGAATCGGTTATAACAAGACAAGCAGTAGGCCGTGTCTCCAAAGCTCTCCTGATCCATTTGTCTTGTATTGTGCGACTTACACTCAGGGCATGGTCTGGCCATAAAACCTCTTAAAACTTGTACGGGTTGTAGATAAAGTCTTTCGCTATATATTTTGAATAAGTCGTATGGTGAGAGTATTGCTTCACTCCTACCATTTCTTTGCAGAGCTTTTTGGCCACTCCGAGCTTTCTAAACGGAGCCTTTACGTAGCAGAAATGCAGAGCATCTCCCTCGAAAACAATATAACCGATGATTTGGTCATTCTCTTCAGCAGTCGTCAGGATGAATACTTTAGCGGTCTTTAATGTCTCTTTGATCTTTCTTTGGTGCTCTTGAAAGAACACGTCATGAGATGGCGCTAGCCTTGCTTGTGCGCGTTTTGAATACTGAGTTAAGGCATCATAGTAAGACCTGAGCCAGGTCGATAGAATAAAGTTTAAGTCGCCATCTTTAAAGGGTCTAACAATCACTTGCGCCCCTTTAGTTCAACGAGAACCCTTGCTGTCTCTTGAATAAGCTCGTCGTCGTCCATGCTTGAGGGGTTGATACTATGCTCGATTGCTTTACGTTTAGGGAATAGGTACTCGCAAGCATCTTTAGCAGACTTCTGGCGAAGCTCTGGACTAATAGTCAATTCCTCAAAGGTTGAGCCGTCTTTAGTTGTCACTGTCTTAGTGATTGAATAGCCGAGAGCCTCGCTGTCACCTTTAGCAAAATGAAGCAAAACCTCAAATGGGTTACAGTCTAATTTCTCAGCAAGATGAAACAACTCTTGCGTCCTCATGTTCGGTATATTCTTTCTGCTTCCCATCTTTCACACTTCCTAACACTTTGTGTCTAAATTACTAATTTCATTTATTGCTGAAACATCTACACTAATTTTCTGATTTATTTTTTTTGAGACTTTTTTCTGCTTATAGAATACGCTGTCCGTCATTCCCCACTTATCATCTTGTATGACCTCGGAAATAACCAAAGAGTCCAAGACTGGCTTGAACGAAGCGACTAGGTTATCAATATCTAATGGCCTAATCGTATGGCGGGTAAATGTAATGGCATATTTTAGCAGAGGTTTTGACGGCTTCTTTCCGAGGATCTGGTAGTGTGCAAGCTTCTTGATTGAGTCGTACACGCCTTTGCGTCTTCGCCAAGTCATGGTGAAAATCTTATTTAGCGAAGGCGGTAACTCTTTAAGCTCGAAGTATAACGAATAGTCTTGCATTAACTCGGAGTGAGCAACGCTTTTTGATCATGTCAAATTATTTTATTTCCTGATCTAGGCAGGCAAGAGATTGGCGCTGACATTCTTGTCTTCTGTATTGAGCGAGCTGCTGATTCGGGTTATCTCTGTACACGTAGGCCATGCAAGACTCGAGGCTTCTTTCGCACTCAATCATACAGTCCAAAACATCCACGCACTTCGCATTAATGACTTCGCCCAAAGAAGAGTCAATAACCCCACCAGAAACCTTTTGAACGGTCGCCTTGTCTTTCCCACACGAAACCAGAATCAATAAA
>Ga0196901_1001232_pt1 | contig 13011 bp, 1 predicted proteins | sample CB_VirMetaG_FD_169099 | JGI IMG/M metagenome (GOLD analysis project Ga0196901, IMG submission 169099) | Freshwater to marine saline gradient viral communities from Chesapeake Bay - CB_1504_1 Viral MetaG (v3) (version 3) | ecosystem: Environmental > Aquatic > Marine > Coastal | place: USA... | reverse complement strand
CATCTAAACTTAAGCCTGCGTGAGCTGGCTATCGTATTTTTCTTTGGCTTATAGTCATTACCTTTTTTAGGAGTTAATCGCTCTGGGAGGCTCTGAGACCCTGTCTCAGCCTCCCACTTCTTAGCCAACTTAGGATTGTTAGCATAAAGATATCGTTTCTGTGCTTCGCTTTTAAATGGCATAGGTTATTTTTCTGGCAATGCGTCTTGTGGTTTTTGATTGCTATTGGCTCTTTTTAAGTCAGCGTATATATAGTTGTTTATAGCATTTTGAAATTCTTTAGCAGCTGGCAAAAGACCTGCAGCTGAAGCAGCCTCTATTGGTAGTCTATAGTACATTTCTTTTTTAGCTCTTTCTTGTGCTGAATATGTTTCTTTCTCTGGAGATAAGAATACTTTAGCTCCTAGGTTTAATACTTTAGCCGATTGTGCATAAGGACCAGCTAATGCTATCTGCCATTGAGGGAACATATTTACATCCCAAGATTTATCTTCTAAATTAGGAGCGTATACTAATGCATCTTTGTATTTGTCATAATCGCCATCTCTTAGTGCGTCTAAATACTTTTCGTTGCCTATTTCTACAGCGTAATTAATGATAGACCTTGCTATGTTCCCAAAATTTCTTCCTAAGAAAAGAGATGATACGGTTGATAATGATGCCTGACCTAATTTTTTTGCCCAAGACTTTTCGTCATCTGGCTCTCCAAATCCAAATAGACCTTTAAAGAACTCTAAGAAGCCATTACCCATCATATTAGCTAAGAAAGAGTACATAGTCATTCTAGTTGTTACGGCAGCCATAAGCTGTCGTCCTTCTTTTTCGGTTATCATACCATTGCCCATGGCAGCCTGAAGTCCTTTTACAAATGATTGATATTCATACACCATAAATCTATTCATATAATTATTATAATTGTATGCAATAAATTTAGCTATAGCTTTATATTGGTTTTTATCTTCTTTCCAATCTTTGCCTTTAGATATACCAGTAAATAAACCTTCAGAAGCACCTGCTTCTATACTTATGTCATCTGCTATTGTAGATGATTTGGCTATAGCTTCTTCGTGCTTACTCATATAAGCTTCATCTTGTGCTGCTATTCTTTCAAAATCAACATCTTGACCTGTTTGTTTTTTAAACTCCGTAGCAAAAGCACCAAACCATAGTGGTCTATTCAATGCTTTATCAGGAGTAGATAATACTGCAGTTGCAACGTTGTCAGCAAAGTTTTTAGTAGGTTTTAACGTATAGTTATTTATAATGCTTAAATTATTTGCTATTGCACTTTTATTTTTAGAGCCTTTTATGTTTGCTGTTTCATTTGCAAATGCATCTATATATCTGCTTGATACTTCTGCATTTGGATATACTCTTGCTATCTGTAAAGATTTTACAGCTTTCATTACATCAACCCCAGTTTGAGATGATAATATGCCATAATGCTTAATGCCTTCTATAAAATAAGCTCTCCCTTTCCACATGGCAAAACTTAAATTGGATATCGCCTCTGATATGAATCTTTTTGAGCTTACTAAAACTGCTTGATATCCTGCTTTATTTATTTGCTGAACAACATCTTCTATAAAGTCTGTTGATGTAGAATTATTGAATAGTAAAGTTTTAATTGTATTATCCAGCAAGTCGTTTATTGAATTAAATAAATCTCTGTTTTCGTCAAATACCTTGGCATCTTTTAATCTTTTCTCTACATTCTTCATAACCATCCTAGATGTAACTATTGGCTCTGTTAAATGATAATCTAATAAAGTATTTTTAGCACCTCTTTGAGCTGAATTGTATATGTCAAAGTTTAGTGCGGTAACAGAATTTGTTCTTTCTATAAAACTCTTAGCTTTAGTAGATGGTTTTCTAGATTCATTGAATGTATCAGCTAAACTTTTGCCATCTGATATATTTATTCCATCAAAATTTTCATCTACAACAACGTGGTGAACATAGTTTTCTATTAAGTCAATTCTATTCCCACGTATAACTGCTGAAGCAAATATTGCTTTATCAGCTAGTTCTTTATTTATGTCCTGTACTAACTTAATAGATTTCTTCTCAGCATCATTAAAAGAATCATACATCTTCTTTATATCTAATGTTTTTCCATCAGGAGCAAATTCATTCCTTATCTCTATCAACATATCTCTATGTCTATCTGGAATCTTATTTAGAGCTATGGTCTTATTTAAGTAATCTAAAGCCTCTTTTACTTTAGTCTTATCGCTATTAGATAAATATTCTAGCTGTATCATATAGAACATTTGCTTTGCTGAAGACTTATTTAATGAATTAGGATTTCTACCAAGTGATTTAAAAACCTCCATTCTAGCCTTCTCTAATCTTTCTCTAACTGATTTAGTGTCTAGCAAGTATAGTTGCTCTGCTTGTGCTATAGCTTTCAATATAGCATCAAATACGTTTCTGGATTTGAAGTCTCCTAATGCCTGGTCCATGTAGTATTTAGGTATTGACCTAAGTGCTATTTCAGCTACACCTCTTTCGCTAAATGTAACTGCTTTTTTAAATTTAGAATACCTTTTAGTAAAACCTCCTAACGCTCCTTTTAAGAAAGATGGAAAAGCCATTTTGCCTCTATTTATTGCATTTAATTTATACTTTAAATTCTGTGCTGTATTGCTTACGAAACCATTGTTTATATTATTAACAACCTTAAGTAGATTTCTTAAATCATTAATAGACAAATCGTTTATGGCATCTGTGCTAATTAGCTTTCTTAGAGTTGCTACTAATACCCTCTCATCTCTTAATGCAAATCTACCCATTAGCATACCATCCTTAGCATTCTCCTTTATTTCAGCTATTACAGCCTTTCTCTCCTCTTCAATCTGGGCATCACTTTTGGCTTCCTTCTTAGCCGATGGTACTATGGTAGTTTTATAATCTAGCATAACCTTTTTATCTTCTTCGGTTATGATATTTTTAGATACCATTTCATCCAATATCTCAGAGTATTTCTTAGACCCAACTTCATTTTCTAATATGTATTTAGCATATACATCAGACAGAGAACTTACTAATGAATTTTGTATTTCAATCTCTTGCATTATCATATCAGCTTTTTCCGATATGTCTCTTTCTTCTTCTAATGTTAATTCAGCAGCTCTAGTAGAGAACATCTCCATTAAAGATATATAATCTTCTAACACATTAAGAGGTATAAACTGAGGCTCTACTGATGCTAATCTGTCTAAAATTTTGTATACATTACTAGCTCCTATCTTCCCTCTTTTTAAGTTTTTCTTAACAGAAGGGAGTATTTTTTTTATTTTTCCAATGTTATAAAAATAGTCAGCATTATTTAAAATCTTAGCCATGTAGTCTACAAAATTTTCTACTTGGCTTGGCATAAGTAAATCAACTTTATTAAGTCTATTTATTATAGCGACCGCTTGCTTAATAGTAATTTTACCATTCTTAGCTAGATTATTAAGCTCTTCATTTAGATTTTTAGCTACTTCTTTTGCTATAGTTTTACCTCTGTTTCCTAATTCTTGTGCAATAGTTAGTTGGTCTACAAGAGCCTGCTGCTCATTGTAAGTAATTTTCTTAATCTCTTTAATCTTACCTAGTATTTTATTGGCAGTAGGTGCAGCTTTAGATTTTAAACCAAGAAGTTTATTTATGAATCTAATAGTATATTCACGTTCTGTATCATTAGCTTCGTTAATATACCAAGGGTCACGAGACTGAACATTCGCTATAACTTTCTTTGCGATTTCATTTGGATTTTTTATCTTTTTCTTAAGTCTTACTATTATGCCTGTAATCCTATTCTGAGTAGCAACTGGAATCTTCTGCTCACGGATATTAGAATCATTTCTTTCATTCCATTGCTCCTCTAAATTAACATTAGGTCCAAATATAATAGTACCACCTATACTTTCAAGATTGCCTAAGTTGGTTACTTTAGAATTTTTAAAATGAGCACTACTGCCTATAGTTGTAAGGTTACCTAAATCAGTTATCTTAGAATTATTAAAATAAGCACTATGACCTATAGTTGTAAGATTGCCTAAGTTAGTAACATTAGACTCATTAAAATGAGCACTTCCACCTATGCTTTCAAGACCACCTAAGCTAATAATCTCAGAATTTTTAAAATAAGCATCACCACCTATATTTTTAAGGTTGTTTAGACTAGTTATTTTAGACTCACCAAAATAAGCTTCTCCGCCTATGGTTGTAAGGTTACCTAAGTTATTAACATTAGTCCGAGTAAAATTAGCATTACCTCCTATGGTTGTAAGGTTGCCCAGGTCAGTTATTTCAGACTCAGCAAAAGCAGCATAACCACCTATAGTTGTAAGACCACCTAAGTTAGTAATCTTAGACTTATAAAAACTAGCACCAACTCCTATAGTTGTAAGATTACCCAAGTTAGTAACCTTAGAATTATTAAAACTAGCAAAACCACCTATGGTTGTAAGATTGCCTAAGTTAGTTATTTCAGAGTAATCAAAATCAGCACTACTACCTATAGTTGTAAGATTGCCCAAGTCAGTTATTACAGAGCTAACAAAATCAGCCCTACCTCCTATAGTGGTAAGGTTACCTAAGCTAATAATATCAGAATTTTTAAAATCAGCATCACCAACTATTGTTGTAAGGTTACCTAGGTCAGTAATATTGGAGTCAAAAAAATCAACATCACCACCTATGGTTGTAAGATTGCCTAGGCTAGTTATTTCATTACCACCTCCAAGTCCAACATCACCACCTATGCTTGTAAGATTGCCTAAGTCATTAATAAAACTATTTGCAAAATAAGCATCACCACCTATAGTTGTAAGGTCTCTTAGACTAGTTATTTCAGATTCAGCAAAATAAGCACTACCACCTATAGTTGTAAGGTTACCTAAATTATCAACATTAGACTCAGTAAATCTAGCATAACCACCTATAGTTGTAAGACCACCTAAGTTAGTAATCTTAGAATTATTAAAAAAAGCATCTCCACCTATGCTTGTAAGATTACCTAAGTCAGTTATATTAGACTCAGTAAAATAAGCAAAACCACCTATGGTTGTAAGATTACCTAAGTCAGTTATTTGAGAATCCTGGAAACTAGCATCACCTTCTATAGTTTTAAGTTTACCTAAGTCTGTTGCCTTATAATAACCAAAATCAGCAAGACCTACAACTATCTCTGGAAATTTATTAGCACTAAGTCTTTCTGAAGGTTTAAAATCTCCAATAAATAATACTGTATTCGTGGTAAGCTCTGTTATATTTCTTGCTACAGATACACTAAAATCAGCATTTTCAAATTTTTCTTTTAGCTTAGTTACTAAACCATTTTCCCCATAATCTACAGAGAATTTTTTAGAATCAGATATTAAACTAATATATTCTTTAATGTCTTCTCTCCCTAACTTTTTAGTTAATATACTTTCAGTAAGAGATTTTACTTTACTATTGTACTCAATAGAATCTAACCATTTCTTCCCGCTATCATTTGGTATGTTATTTCTTAGAAACTTATCAGCTACTGGCATCATATCAGGTTCTAGGTCTTGTTTAGAAGAAGCATTACCTCTAACCTCACCAACCTTATCTCCATTCATCCTTACAGCAATCCTAGAAACAAAATCCCCTTTACCATCTTCCGTTACGTATACATAAAAATCACCTCCTCTAAGTTGATATAATGCGTTTGTTTTTGTACACCAGTAAGTGTTCTGTACTAATTGAGATAATTGGTTTGCACTATATTCTAAATCTTTTGCATTAGGTCCTCCATTAAACTTAACCCATTTACCTTCTTTTGTAGATACCATCTCAGATGCATCTACAATGTTTTTCATATTATTAGCCTGAACTTCTACGTAATCTTTTAATATAGCCTTGCTATCACTATCGTATATAGAAGCTAGACTTCCTGCATCAAAAGAGGTAAAGTTTCTTATTGTCTTATCAGTTCTCTTGGTATACTTACCTTCTTTAAAGTCATAGTTATTTGTAAGAACAGCATCAAGAATTAAATACTTAAATGATACATCATATTCAGATTGACTTAAATATGATTTCCATTGTCCTATTGTTTCCTTTTGAGCATTGATATAATTTTCAATAAAGTTAGCTCTCATGGGAGAACCTTCATTAAGTGCAGATTTAGCTCGCTCAATTCTTTCAATTGACGCTCCCTCGTTTTCAAGAGTCTCTATTTCATATTTAATAGCTGCTGTTATAGCAGGACTATCTTTACTTAATAAATAAGAGTCCGTATTTTCTAGTAAGTTCTTTAATGATTTAAAAATTTTAATTTCTACTTGTTCTTTAGAAAACTTAACTCCAGATAAACCTATTTGATTCATAGCTTGAGCTACTCTAGGATTATCTATACCAATTCTTTTATACTTAAGTACATCTTGCTCTGTTAGAGTTATAAGACCCTTCTGCTCACGGATAACAGGATTGCTGTCTCCAGTACTAACATCCTTATCTTTAACATCTTTAGAAGTGCTTAGAATAGATTTATCTTTTATTATGTATTGCTGAGATACGCCACCACGTGAATCATATGTAAGAAGTTTTACAACTTGTGCATCTGATGCATCAATAGCAGCGGTTTCTATATCTCTTGCTATAGTCATACCCTTCTTGCTATCTTCAGGAGCTAACTTGTATACATCAATAGTTGTCCCGGATGGTATAGTAAACTGCTTCAAAGGCTTATCACCTTTGTAGTCCATAGCTAAGTTAATATCAAGAGCAGCAAAAGAACCTTGTTTAATCTTATGAACCGAAAAAGGCATACCATTTTTGGTCTTAGCCTGCATACCTTTAAATAATGTTTCCTCTTTAGAGGTTGTTATTCTAGACCCAGGAGTTATGGCATCTTTTAGACCACCTTTCTGCTCACGGATAACAGGTGCAACATTAGCAGTTGCAACTTCTCCAAGTGGGTCGGTTGGCAACATTGCGTATATAGGCTTGCCATTAGATTTGTTCTCGCCTATCTTTTGTGCATATCCATCTCTTACTAAACTTTTCCAAACTCTATCAGAATCTTCGTTTCTAAATCCCCTTGAAGCCAGAATCTGACCTCTACTTGCTAATACATCAGCAACCTCTCTATATAAGTCTACTCCTAATCCTTTGCCTCTCTCGTCTAAATCTATTTGTGCTAGTTCTACATATTTGAAATTAGGATTAGATTTATTAAATGGCAATGATGATAATGCTATTTGACCAATTCTTTTAGCCCCTTTATTTAAATTAAATGTGCCTTTGCCTGACTCGTCAATAGAGTGGTCATCGCTAAGTTGGAATCTAATAGTCTCCCCTGTTTTAGCGTTTTTACTTTCTAAAGGTTTGCCATATTTTACTCCTTTAGCCATAACTAAAGGACCTATTTGAATTACTTCATCAGCAGATTCTACAGGCTTACTATTTGCTTTATCATAAAAATATGCATGACGATATGGATTAAAACCTACTTGAACCCACTCATTGCTTTTTAAGGCTTCTTCAGCTCTCTTTACGACACTTTCTGTTGACTCATTAAAATAAGAGCCATTCATAACAGCAAAGGGGGATTTGGCTTGTGTACGTGTTGCAACACCTAAAGCTTTCGAAGCATTACTACCAAAATTTACATTTTTTAATACTGCTGTTTGTCCATACCCTAATATACCTTTCCCGTTAGGTCCATGTATTGTGTCTATATATATACCAAATAATGAATATGCAGTTATATCTAATCGAGATGAAGATTCCGTGCCATCTTCTATTTTTGCAGTTAATCCTAAAATACCTTTAGATACTTGATTTGCCTTTAATGCCAAAACTACTTCTTCTAATGTAGCTGGTTTTGGAACTTTTGTGTATGGAATAATCGGCATTGATTCTTTAATAATACTATCATACTCGTCTAAAGTTATTAACCCACTAGCGTAATCTTTAGCTGCATTCTGAGCCTCTATAGGATGAGGCATTTTTATTCCCTTTGTATTTTTAGATTTCCAATCCTGAACCTGCTCAGGTGTCATTCCTATTTTTTTATAAACATCAGATACATCCTTCTGCTCACGTATATTACCTACTTGAGGCGTAGCTTCCTCTTCAATAGCAACCTTCTCTGTTGTTTGAGGGAATCTAACCATTGGCAATGCTTCTGATTCATTCTCTAAAACATAATCAATAGCTTCTTTTTCTGAAGCAAAATCAAGGTCTTTTAAATATGTTTCGTCAACCTCAAACCCATTCTTTTTATAGAAGTCAATTAATCTATTTTTATCTAACCCTTCTCTTCCGAAAGGTTTTGCTATTAACGTAAGAGTTGTTCCAAGCTCATCAGCAGATTTCGTTATATCTGCCATAGCATCTTTACCGAATCCTTTCCCTTTCTCTAAAGAATACATACTCTCTAATGAAACTTCGTTTCTATCCCCTTTGTCGTATCTATTAAACTCTAAAGATGCTTTATCGCCATAGATAAATGTTTTATTATCAATAGGGCTTTTCTTAATAGGATTTAAGATATTTAGTTTATTTAAAAATTCATTAAGTATTGTATCTTTTGTAAACTGAACTCCTTTTGGTTCTTTAACAGGCATTTCTTCTTTAGGTAAAGATTCTTTATATCTCTTAACTAATTTTTCTATTGATTCCTGTTTTGTTTCTCCTAATATATCTCCATATATACGTTCAAAAGAGTCAGGCGAAAATTTGCTTTTATCAAAATTCGGGTCTCTCCAGGCTTTTGAGCTTCTATCGTAATATATTCTACCTACTTCTTTTCCATTTAAAGAAACAATGTGTTCTGCATCATCAATAAAGTCATCTGACTTTCTAACTTTCACAACATCTTTTTGATTTCCTATTTCTGGAGAAGTAGCTTGCTCACGTATACCTTTAGCTTCTTTGTCAGGCTTTGCTTTCTTGTTTTGTAACTTAGCTGTATCCTCTTCAGTTATGGTCTCTCCAGATTTTACACGAGATGATAACGTGTTTAGTATTTCAATAGTTTCTAAGTCAGATAAGTCTTGCTCTGTAAGCTTTATAATGTCAGATAAATTAAATTTATTAGCAATATTATTTATCCATTGTTTTACTTTTAACTTTACGGGTGCACTAAGCTGCTTAAAGTCAGAAGCTAAATATCCAAATAATTCAGATACAAATTCATCACTTTGGTAATCTTCTTCATATGCTTCACTAAACTTTCTTAAATCTCTCATCTTTTTAGGATTAAGAGCTAATGAACGCTTAACAGATGCATACATATCTTTTGTTGCACCTAGTACATATTCATCTCCAAGCTTATTATAAACTATAGCATGAAATACCTCATGGGCAATTGTTCTTTTGTTTGCAGAAGATAAATTTACATGGATGGTATTAGTGTTTGGGTCATATAAACCACCACCTTTTTTATCTTTATAAAAACTGTTAAACTCTTCGTCTGTATCGTGTAGTACTATTCTTGTTTTAGGTATTATAGTCTCTATTGCTTTAGCTGCTTTAGTGGCGGCATCTACTACACCTTGACTTATTTTAGATAACTCAAAGTTTTTAGATTTATTCCTAGCTAAGTTGCCAGATATCTTTTCAGATGTTTCAGTAACGTCTTCCTCAAATAGCTTATCTACATTAGGACTTTTTTTAGAAGGAACTGCATTAACTTTTTCTGCTGTTTGAGTAGCCTCTGTAGCTATTTCTGTGGCAGTTTCTTCAACAACTTGAGTTTTTTCCGCAATTAAATCAGCCTCTGTTATTTTCCCTGATGCTATATCTCTTATCTTATTATCTATTTCTTCTATCTTAGCTTTTTTAGTCTCAGCTAAAATTGGCATCATACCTTCTATTTCTTTTTCAATAGAAATCTTCTCAGATACTAATGCAAATGTTCTTTTTTGTTGTTCTATGCCAAATGTTTCTGGCATAGCTTTAGTTGCTCGCTCAACGTGAGCAGCAGACTCTTGCAATATACCAATCTGTTGTTTTGCTATCTCAAGGTCCTCATCTGTTTCAATAGTACCATTTCTTCTGTAAGCAGTTAACTGGTCGTTTATTTTAGATAATTGCTTAGGGTCAAGCAACATACTTTCTATAGCTTTATAGTTACTTCCAGTATAAACATTTCCTTGTAAAATATTCATACTAGTACCGCCAATAAAACCACCCGCAGAACCTAATATGAAGTTCTGACCAAGCTCTTTCCAAAACTCTTTACTGCCTAAATCAGCCTTTTTGAAATCAGCTTCTCCGTCTTCTTTTATATATTCATTGTACGCTTCAGCAAGTCCCTTGCTTAACATATATTGAGCACTTTCTTGAACGCCTTCTGCAGCTGCTTCTTTTAAACCTTCTTTTATAATTGGTTTAAATGAAAGCTTTACAGCTTGTTCTGCTATCTCTTTAGTAAAACCTTCAGCCCCATATTTAAGAACCTGCTTTATTATTTCTTTCTTAAGAGCATCCCCTGTAGCTCTATTTATTATATTTTCTACTGGCAACAGCTCTAACGGTGCTGATACCATACCATATATTTTAGATAAATACATAGCATTGTCGTGAGATAATCCATTATTTATGGACTCTTCATACATCTCAGACATAGACATTGTATACCCAGCAGCAATAGCAGCAGGCATACCGCCTACCATTGCAGCACCTACAACAAAAGCTTGCTGACCTATTACGTCACCAATAAAGTTAGATACAGTATCATCGCTATCGGTTGGAACAAAATCTTTCCATTCCTTATTAATGTTCATAGCTCCCTGCATTAAATATTTTTCTACTTCACTTCCCATTGAAGTTATTTCACTAGGCATACCTGGGAAACTTGCTATCAAATTAATCCCAGTAGCAGCAAGAGATGGGAAAGCCATTATCACACTACTCCCTGCTCTTTCAGTTGCTGATGCTCCCATTGATACAATTGGGTTCATGCTTGTATTATCTTTAGCAATCTCTAATGAATTTATAAGTATAGACTTATCATTCAAACTATTAGATAGTGATTTATATTGTTCTATTTTTAAGTAATGTTCATCAATTAAACTTTTAGCTTTTTCAATATATCCATTCTTTGCTAATCTCTCTATTTCATTTTTAGATTCAGTTAAAGAGTCTTGCAAAGAATAAAGTTTCTTCTCTTCTATTAGATATTCTATTTTTTGTTGCGGTACTACGTTTTGAAGAATCAGCTTAGACTGTTCAGAATTACCAAAATAAAAGTTTTCCCACCAGTTTGCGTCTAAAGATTCAGTTTTTAAATATTCAATATCTTTTTTAGAAATTAAATCTGGATTTATACCTACAACAACTCCATTCTCTCTTACAACTGCAGGCTCTATTTTTACTTTTATATCATCGGATAAGGCATTGTATTTTTCTGCAAAATCAACTTTAGTTTTCCCTTCTTCAAAAGAAAGGCTTTTGATTTCAGGAAACTTTTCTTTAAATTCTTTTTCGTCTTTAACAAGACCTGAACTTATAGCATTATCTAAAGTATTGTAATATGTATCAAACCCTTCTGAAACTCTTAGGTTAAGACCTTTTGTTGCACTGGAAGCAGATACGTCAATAGGCTCACTGTCAGGAACTATTGGCTGCTCAGGAGCAACATATTTTGTTGGGTCAAAAGTTGACTCCTTAGTTTCAGTTATTGGCTGAACTAACTCATCTGGAGTGTATGCTTTATCTTTTGACTGAAGAGTAGAAAGTATATCTTTACTGCCATCAGGCTGAGGTGTATATGTTTCTTTATCGAATTGTAAGTCCGATAAAATACCTTCTACCTGCTGCTGACTTGCAGAAGATGCCATAGTGCCCTGATTCTGCCCAACAGAACTTGAAGGAACTTTTTTTTTTACAGGGTCATTTGTACCGATATTATTATACCAAGTGTTAAAATCACTTTTAGTATAATTATTAGAAATTAAGTATTCATGTATGTTTGCTCTAACCTCAGGTTTATTTATAAAGTTTTGCTTCCAAGTTTCATAATTGCTACTAGTCATCCCATCAGATGAAAGAGCTTCCCATATATTTTTTAAAATTTCTTCATTCATAATTATCCCATATACTTCCCGCCCGCAGGAGTATTTTGCATTAAAGTTTTATATTTATTTTCCAATGTAGTATTGCTTCTAAAGTAGTTTCTTAATTGCTCTCTTGTAAAACTACCAGGTTGTTCTTTTCCATTTATTTTTAATATAAATTCAGATGTACCTTTCTTACCAGTTATAAAGTATCCTAATTTGCCAAATTCAGGATTAAAGTCACCAGGCTGAAAATTTGTTTTTAATGTAGAATTTATGTAATCTTTATAAGGAACTGTTTGCGTAATATTATTTTTAAATTCAGTAGGATTTGAAGATACTCCTGCATTAGTTTTTATATATTTTTTCTCTTCGCTACTCCACTCTAGACCTGCTTTATCTAACCTTTTCATAGCACTACCTACATCTTTTATTTTGGTAAGTAATGTTGCCGATTTAACAAACTCTTCAAATGAATTTCCAAAATATATTTTTTCAAATTTTGTTATTTGAGTTTTAGGGTCATAAAAAGATATAGTTAATTTATCATCTTCTCTTTGTATGTTTGTTATATTAGGATTTAATCCTTTGAAATAAGTTGTTGCATCGTCATAATCGGCTTTTGTTTTACCTGAGTAGAATTTACCAACCATATTCAAGTCACTAATATTTTTCTTATCTCCTTCAGCCACATCTCTGTAGTAAGCTTTATCACTGGCACTCATGTCTAGTTTAGCTATTTCTTTTCTAATATCAGAACCTCCTGCTTGAGCATCAATGGCATCAGATAAAACTTGAAAAGCTCTATCCTTTTGATTTTCAGTTAGACTAACCTTAACCTCTTTGCCCTCTGACAAATCAAGTAAAATCTGAGTATTCTTTTCATATGTTTTTGCATCACCAGTAATCTCATACTCATCAGCGTAGTCACCTAATATAGAAGCCACATCCAAATCACTTGCTGTCATTTCTTTAATTATAGCTC